>OIXA01000183.1_pt1 | contig 90632 bp, 68 predicted proteins | sample 1587721 | NCBI WGS metagenome assembly OIXA01 (sample SAMEA3888900, study PRJEB22519) | human gut metagenome | biome: human gut; feature: human-associated habitat; material: faeces | place: Denmark | collected 2013 | reverse complement strand
TTCTAAGGACAGAATAATCTCTTTCGATTCTTTATATATAGCCCATGTCTGATGGTATGGGAAGAGAATTCACGTATCTGTCTTCACATGCAACTAATCGCTATTTTATCCCGAATTGGGGTAAGTATTATATAAACAATGAACACAAAGAAGCTATTTTTGATGGCATTGCTTGCAGCATCGCTACCGCTACATGGGTGGGCTAAGCAATGGACATTGAAGGATTGCATCGATTATGCAATTCAAAACAACATCAGTTTGCAGAAAACAAGGCTGCAGATGTTGAGCACGAAAGAGGATGTGAAACAGGCACAGGCAGAATTATTGCCTTCGCTTAGTTTCTCAACTTCGCAGAATGTAAACTATAATCCATGGCCTGAAACAAACCGCGCTACAGTAACCAATGGTTATGTAGAAACGAGTATGGACAAGGTTTATTATAATGGTTCGTATGGACTGAACCTGAATTGGACGGTATGGAATGGCAACCGCAATCGCAACCAGCTTAAGCTTGACAAGATTACTGCAGAGCAAGCAGAACTTGACAGTGCAACTACTGCCAACAGTATTCAAGAGCAGATAGCGCAACTGTATGTGCAGATACTTTATTCTGCCGACGCTGTTGACGTGTGCAAGCAGAGCTTGGAGACAAGTAGTGTGAACGAGGCTCGTGGCAAGGAGTTTGTGAATGTAGGCAAGATGTCGAAAGCCGACCTTGCACAGCTCACAGCACAAAGAGCTAAGGACGAATATTCGCTCGTAGAGGCTGAAAGCAATTTGAAGAATTATAAGCGACAGATGAAGCAACTGTTGCAGATAACGAGCGAAGAGGAGTTTGATGTTGCTATGCCATCTTCTACCGACGAGATGGCAATGGAGACTATCCCTACCCTAACTTCTGTTTATACAGCAGCCCTGGATTCTCGTCCTGAGATAAAGAATGCGCAGTTGGGTATCGATGGTAGCGAACTGAGCATAAAAATGGCTAAGGCACAACGCATGCCAACAATAGGTTTTAATGCAAGTGCTATGACAAATACTACATCCATGAGTTCGAAAGAATGGGGCACTCAGCTAAAGAATAATTTCAGCACTGGTGCTGGCGTAACTCTCAGCATTCCAATCTTCTACAATCGACAAAGCAAGACTGCTATAAGAAAAGCGAAGATTCAGCAACAGCAATATCAGTTAGACTTACAAGATAAGCAGACTACTCTGTATTCTACAATAGAGAATTATTGGCTACAGGCTACTACAAATCAGAGTAAATTCCGTGCAGCTAAGGCAAACACCACAAGCGCACAAGAGAGCTACGACTTGCTGAGCGAGCAGTTCCGCCTTGGACTAAAGAATACTGTAGAACTGATGACAGGCAAAACGAATCTGCTGACAGCGCAGCAAAACGAACTACAAAGCAAATACCTCACCATATTAAATATGAATATGCTCGACTTTTATAAAGGTAAAAAAGTAAAAGAGTAAAAAGGTAAAAGGGTAAAAGGTAAAAAAGTAAAAGAGTATAAAAATCAAAGCTAAATATGAAAAAAATAAGCAAAGTATGGATAGCTGTAGGCATAGTTGCAGTCGTGGCTATCGCTGCCTGGCTGATGTCGGGTGGTAAGAAGAAGGAGGATGTGCAATTCGTCACAGAAAAGGTGGCTAAGTCGACCATCCAGAATAGCATCACCGCCACAGGTACCATAGAGGCTGTGACTTCGGTTACGGTAGGTACACAGGTGTCGGGTATAGTAAACAAACTGTATGTTGACTACAACTCTGTGGTTAAGAAGGGACAGGTGATAGCAGAGCTCGACAAGACAAACTTGGTTAGCGCCCTAAACGCAGCAAAGGCAAATTTGCAGAGCGCTAAAGCTAATCAGCAGAGTGCGCAGGCTAATTTGAACTATCAGCTTGCAAACTATAATCGCTATAAGACTCTTTATCAGAAGGGATTGGTTAGCGCCAACGATTATGAGTCTGCCCACCTTTCGTATCAGCAGGCTAAAGAGCAGGCTAACGCAAATCTACAGAGCGTGAAGTCGGCACAAGAAGAGGTGCAGCGTGCACAGACTAACCTTGGCTATGCTACCATCACATCGCCTATTGATGGCGTGGTAATTTCGAAGAGCGTAGAGGAAGGACAGACTGTGGCAGCAAGCTTCAGTACTCCGGAACTCTTTACCATAGCCAAAGACTTGACAAACATGCAGGTTGTGGCAGATGTCGACGAGGCTGATATAGGCGATGTTGCTGTTGGCGAACGCGTAACTTTCACCGTAGATGCTTATCCTAACGACACTTTCGAGGGTACAGTAAAGCAGGTTCGTTTGCAAGCTACTACTACCAACAACGTTGTGACATATGAGGTTGTGATTAGCGCACCAAACGCAGAATTGAAGCTTAAGCCAGGTCTTACTGCCAACGTAACAATTTATACAGCTGAGCGCCAGGGTGTGACTTGCGCTACCGCTAAAGCCCTCCGCTTTACTCCAACTAAAGAGACTGTTGGAAACAGAAAAATCGTTGATTGCAATGGTAAGAATAAGGTGTGGACTCTTGAGGGCAACACATTGAAGGCTCATGCGGTGAAGATTGGTATGACTGATGGTATTCATACAGAAATTAACAGCGGTATTGGCGAAGGTACAGAGATTATCACCGAACTAAAAGTGATAACAGCCGACGACGAAGCCGAAGCTACAGCATCTGGCGAAAAGAGTCCTTTTGCTCCAGGCCCTCCGGGAAAAAAGAAAAAGTAAAAGAGTAAAAGAGTAAAAGGGTAATAAAAGAGTAAAAGGGTAAAAAAGTAAAAGAGTAAATTATCATGGAAACGAATGATAACAGAAAGGTGGTGATAGAGCTTCAAGATGTGAAGCGCGACTTCATGGTTGGCGACGAGACTGTTCATGCTTTGCGTGGCGTATCGTTTAAGATTTATGAAGGCGAATTTGTCACCATCATGGGAAAGTCGGGTTCAGGAAAGTCTACCCTACTCAACCAGCTTGGCTGCTTGGATACTCCATCAAGTGGCGAATATCTTCTTGATGGTATCAGCGTGCGCACCATGTCGAAGTCGCAACGTGCAATACTTCGTAATCGCAAGATAGGTTTTATATTCCAGAACTATAATCTTCTGCCTAAGACTACGAGTGTAGAGAATGTTGAACTTCCGCTGATGTATAATGCTGAGGTTACTGCCGAGGAGAGACAGAAGCGTGCAATAGCAGCATTGACGGCAGTTGGTTTGGGTGAGCGCTTGTATCACAAATCAAACCAGATGTCGGGTGGTCAGATGCAGCGTGTAGCCATTGCTCGTGCATTAGTAAACAATCCTGCCGTAATTCTTGCTGACGAGGCAACAGGTAACCTCGACACTCGTACCAGCTTCGAGATATTGGTATTGTTTCAAAAGCTTTATGCCGAAGGACGCACCATCATCTTCGTAACTCACAACCCCGATATTGCTAACTATAGCAGCAGAAATATCGAGCTTAGGGATGGCAGAGTGATTAGCGACAAGATTAACGACCATGTGCTCTCTGCGGCTGAAGGATTGGCAGCGCTACCTGCGAATACGGATGAGTAAGAAGTTAAGTGAAGAACGAAGAGTGAATAGTGAAGAATTTAAATGAAGAATTTAAATGAAGAATTCTATGCTCTAAATTCTATAATTAATATATTATGAACTACAGCAATCTTTTCAAAATAGCCCTACGCGCAATAGGCGCCAACAAGATGCGCTCGTTTCTTACCGCATTGGGAATCATCATCGGTGTGGCTTCGGTCATCACGATGCTTGCCATCGGTCAGGGTTCGAAGCGAAGCATTCAGGCTAATATTGCCGAAATGGGTTCAAATATGATTATGATTCAGCCTGGTGCCGATATGCGTGGCGGAGTTAGACAAGACGCTTCAGCTATGGAGACTCTGAAAATGACCGACTACGAAGGTATCAAGAATGAATGTAATTATATCAAGGCTATTAGTCCGCTGGTGAGTAAAAGCGGACAATGGATTTATGGCAATAACAATACTCCATCGTCGCTCTATGGCATCAACCAAGACTATCTGGAGATACGACAGTTGAGCGTTGACGAAGGCGAAATGTTTACCGATGCTGATATCAAGTCGAGTGCAAAGGTGTGTATCTTAGGACAAACTGTTGTCGACAATCTTTTCCCTGATGGCTCCGATCCTGTGGGCAAGGTGGTGAGATTTAATTCCATTCCTTTCCGCGTGATTGGTGTGCTGAAGAAGAAAGGCTACAACTCTATGGGTATGGACCAAGACGACCTTGTGCTTGCTCCTTACACCACGGTGATGAAGCGTATTTTGGCTCAAACATATCTTAGTGGTATACAATGTTCTGCCATCATAGAGGGCGTAACCGACAAGGCTACAGAGCAGATAACAGAAATATTGCGTCGTAACCATAAGTTGAAGGATGCTACTGATACTACCGAGGCTGACGACGACGACTTCAACATACGTTCGCAAGAGGAATTGGCAAGCATGATGAATTCTACTACCGACATGCTCACCATACTGTTAGGATGTGTGGCTGGAATATCGCTCATCGTGGGTGGTATCGGTATCATGAACATCATGTATGTATCTGTTACAGAGCGCACACGAGAAATTGGTTTGCGTATGAGTGTTGGAGCTCGAGGCATCGACATTCTAAACCAATTTCTTATAGAGGCAATATTGTTGAGCGTAACTGGTGGACTGATAGGAGTATTGCTTGGCGTTGGTGCCAGCTATGCCGTAAACCTGATAGCTCGTTGGCCTATCTATATCCAACCATGGAGCATCATCATGAGTTTCGCAGTCTGCACCTTTACTGGAGTTTTCTTCGGATGGTATCCTGCCAAGAAGGCTGCACAGCTCGACCCTATCGAGGCTATAAGATACGAATAGCCAGACTCGTAAACCATAGAAGTAATAATTAAACTTTAGTATAAACGAAAAAAAAGTGGAAAGTCCTCTATAACAGAGAGCTTTCCACTTATTTCGTTTATATAATTAAGGTTGTTTGCCGATATATGCCAAGATACCTCCATCAACATAAAGAATGTGACCATTTACGAAGTTTGAAGCATCGCTTGCAAGGAATACAACCGGACCCATGAGGTCTTCAGGCTCACCCCAACGTGCAGCAGGAGTCTTAGCAAGAATGAAACTATCGAAAGGATGACGTGAACCATCAGGCTGACGTTCACGCAAAGGAGCTGTCTGAGGAGTGGCAATGTAACCAGGACCAATACCATTACACTGGATATTATACTCACCAAACTCTGCACAGATGTTGCGTGTAAGCATCTTCAGACCTCCCTTAGCTGCAGCATAAGCAGAAACCGTCTCACGACCAAGTTCCGACATCATAGAGCAGATGTTGATAATCTTACCGTGTCCCTTCTCTTTCATTCCTGGGATAACAGCCTTAGAAACAATGAAAGGAGCATTGAGGTCTATATCAACAACCTGACGGAAATCCTCAAGCGACATCTCGGTCATAGGAATACGCTTGATGATACCAGCGTTGTTAACAAGGATGTCGATAACACCAAGTTCCTTGTTGATGTCTGCAACCATTGCATTTACCTGCTCTTCATTAGTAACATCGCAGATGTAACCATGTGCCTCAATACCCTTTGCCTTATAGTCGGCAAGAGCCTGATCCATGTGATGTTGAGAACGGCAATTAAACGCAATCTTTGCGCCTGCATTGTACAGAGCCTCAGCCATAGCAAAACCTATGCCATAAGCAGCTCCTGTAACGAGGGCTACCTTGCCTTCGAGTGAAAACATTTTGTCCATAGATTAATATTAAATTAACAAGTTGACAAGTTAACGAGTAGAGAAGCTTATATATTAGAGCAACCCCGCCACTTGTTTGCTTTGAGTTACTTTTTGCAAAAGTAAGGAATAATTCATATATAACAAAGTTTTCAGAATATATTTCACGCTTATCATGCAAAATATCTCATTTTAATTATACTATATCTTGGTAAAATAGAGATAAGAATAATAGAGATGAAGTATTAAACGCAAAAAAGGCAATTTCAATAAAGAAATTGCCTTTATATTGAGGTGCCTGGCAGAGTCGAACTGCCTTGAGCGGTTTTGCAGACCGATACCTAACCGTTCGGACAAGGCACCCTGTTGTTAAATGCGGTGCAAAGGTAGTATAATTATTTTATTCTACCAAATTTTCTGCATTCTTTTTTTCATTTATTCGTTGCAAAAGCTCTTTTCTGCTTTTACACCGCCCAGCTTTATCCTTTAACGGGCAGCCTTGGCAACCGCTACACAGGCTATCTGTGTGGGTTGCCGCATAGTAGATTTTCCATATAGCGTATGCCAAGGCTACTGCCAAAATGATGAATACTATAATGTATTGTAACATATTTATTCAATTGTAATCTTTAATGGCGACTCGAGAGCATTCATAAAACCATTAATGCGAAGCTGCCATTCATCCTGGTTTCTAACATCGTAACAACTCCATGCGCTACCAAAGTAGTATGTATAGCGCTGGTTGTTCTTCAGATTCTTCACCACTCCTACAGCATGACCTGCAATAGCACCTTCTGGTTTGTCGTAGAAGAGCTTCTTGCACTTTGCTCCTTCTGGAAACAAGGCTGCTACATAAATTTGGAAACCATATTTGTCTGGAGACTCTGTAGGGTCGGCATACTGCACATAGTTTTTGCCTATTACCACACTCTCTGTATCGGCAGTATGGACAACAACTCCTGAAGCAAAGTCGCAAGGCTGAGTAAGACCAGTATACCAAACTACCATTTTATTGAAGTTGGAACCCTTGTCAAGACTGATGACGCGATGCTCAACCACACCTTCGTCGTTCTTAATCGTAGTAGGATTATATGTAAGCTCAACTGTGAAGCGAAGCGGACCATTGTCCAAAATCTTATAAGTCTTGTAGCAATAAGGGAAGATGAGCTTGTCGCCATCCATAAGCGCAGGAGCGCCACAACCAAGTGAAGGACCTACGCCATAGCAGTCGAGACCGCGACCATGGTCGAGATGGAACGAGGTGTGAAGATTGGTATAATCGTCTTTGCGACCATTGCCAAGTTCATATCCACGCACGTTGCCATCATAGTCGATATAATATCGGTCGCGCATATCAAGTTCTGGACTATTCTTTGTCCAAACATCGGTACCAAACGAGCGTTCACCACTCTTCTGCAAAGGTGGGCCATATACACGGTATGCACCACGATCGTTTTCCCATCCTATATCATCCTTACGAGTAGGAAATCTGTTTCCATCCACCCAACGGCGCATAGGCTCTGGAGTACCTTTCACGATAGTATATGTGGTGGTGCCACATGGTTTTACAGCTGCATCGATAAGGAGTTTACCATCATGTGTAATCTGATAGTCAACCTGCTGGCGCATACCATTCTTAACCACAAAAGTCTCATCGTCGTCAATGCCAAGCTTTGCGCGCACATCTTTAACGTCAATCTCAACGAGCTCCTGACGCTGGAATCGTTCGTCGTTCACAATCTTCACCTTCACGTCGGCTGCCTGAGCAAAAGTTGGAATGAGCATGGCGAGCGAAGCAAGACAAGTTAGTTTCTTGAAGTTCATAGTTGTTGATTGTTGATTGTTGATTGTTGATTTATAAGTTACATATTATAGCACATAGATTATTCAGATGCACACAGCTTATTTCAAATGGTCGTTGAACCATTCTGTAATCTGGCGCAACAGATGGCGACGAGTGTTGCCACCAAAGATGCTATGATTGCGGTTGGTATAGATATTCTCCTTAAAGTCCTTATCTGCCTGCACCAAAGCCTCAGAATATTCAAATGTGTTTTGTGGATGCACATTATCATCAGCCAACCCATGACAAATCAACAGAGCACCATTTAGCTTGTCGGCACGCGAAATAGGATTGTCGTCGTAGCCCGCAGCATTCTCTTTTGGAGTACGCATATAGCGCTCTGTATAGACTGTATCATAGAAACGGTATGATGTAGGAGGCGCAACAGCCACACCAGCCTTGAAGACAGGACGACCTTCGCTCATACTCATCAAGGTACAGAATCCGCCATAGCTCCATCCCCAAATGCCGATATTGTTTTTATCAACATATGGCAAAGAGCCAAGATACAAAGCGGTCTCCACTTGGTCGCGAGCCTCGAGCTTACCAAGATTCAAATATGTAGACTTCTCGAAGTCAGAACCACGTCCGCCAGTTCCACGTCCGTCTACACAAACCACGATATATCCCTGCTGAGCAAGATACATATCGTAGGCACCACCCTGCCCCATAGAACCAGCATTCCAAGAGTTCATCACTTGCTGATTGCCTGGTCCGCTATACTGGAACATGATGACAGGATATTTGCGTGAGCTATCGAAGTTGGCAGGCTTAACCATCCATCCGTCGAGCTTCACGCCCTCAGAGGTAGTAAACGAGAATGCCTCTTTCTGAGTCCAACCATATTCTGCAATCTTAGCCTTGAGTTCCTTATTGTCGAGGTTTGTAGAGAGCACACGTCCTTGGTTGTCGCGAGTGGTATAAACATAAGGAGTATTATAGTCGCTCCAAGTGTTGATAAAATAACGATAGTCGCCCGAGAAGATAGCGTAGTTGCATCCCTCTTTATCCGAAAGTCGTTCTATCTTGCCATTCTTATGTGCAACATAAATCTGACGGTCGTGAGGATTGATAGCGGCAGCCTGATAATAGATGTCGCCGGTCTTCTCATCGTAGCCATAGATATCGGTAATATCAAATCGTCCACCTACATGGCGAAGCTGAGTACCATTCATATTATATAGGTATATACCCATATAGCCATCGCGGTCGCTTGGCATGAGGATATAGTCGTTGCCGATAGTTACCGAGCCGATGGTTCCTTCTTTCACATATTTGTTAACCTTGTCTTGAACGAGCAACTGACTAACAGTAGAGCGAGGGTTTACGGCATAGAGGTTTAGCTCATCCTGATGACGATTAGTGGTATAGACTATCATGCGAGCAGGATTGCTGGTGCTCTTAAGGCGAGGGATATATCCATCGGCATCTACAGGTACCTGAAGCTGCTGGATTTTCTTTGACTTTATATCAAAGCTCCATACCGAAACCTTGGCATTATCTTCGCCTGCCTTCGGATATTTATAGCTATATTCGCCAGGGTATGTTTCATATTCCTTATGTTCAGGTTTCATACCCTTGAAGAGCTGAAGAGAATATGTTTTGACAGCACTCTCGTCGAACTTTATCCAGCAAAGCATGGTGCCATCGGCATTGAATTCGAGGGCTGAATTAAATGAGAATTCCTCTTCGTAAACCCAGTCTGGCAAACCATTTATGATATGATTGAATTTGCCATCCTTAGTAACTTGGCTCTCGCTATTATCGTAGAGAAGTTTAACGAGGAAGATGTTGTTGTCGCGAACGAATGCCACCTGCAATCCATCTGGCGACCATACAGGCACTTGCTGTTTGCCACCTTCAGAGAGTTTGTCGAGTCGGCGATTTTGCATATCATAGATGTAATAAACAGCCTTGAACGAGCGACGATATACTGATTCGGTCTGAGTCTGGATAAGCATACGCTTGCCATCAGGCGACATGATGTAACCATCAAAACTCTTGATGCTCTCGCCTATGGTATTGTTCACGTCAAACAACACTCCGGTCTGCTTACCTGTCTTAAATGAATACTTCACAATCTGCTTGCCGCCGGCAGAAATCTGGGCATACTGGTCGGTACCCTTCAGAGGGTCGATGCCGCTAATACGCTTTGCTGCAAAAGTGCCGTTGGTGACAGACTGGATATCTATCTTCTCGGCAGCATTAATGGTAGTAGAAGCCATTAGAAAAAATGCACAAAAAATGAATAGCTTTTTCATATATGATTTTAATTACTTATTTTCGAAAATAATAATGCAAAGATAATTATTTTTTCTTAACTTTGCAATACTATTAGTAACAATATCAAAGTTTTAAAATAAATTGGCAGAACCATACAATGATTTCGGGAGCTGGATAAGAAAGCAGTTTCCATATAGAGTTCAGAAGATTTCTATTGATGCAGGATTCTCGTGTCCGAATAGAGACGGACGGATATCGTCGGGCGGATGTACATTCTGCGACAACCGCACCTTCAACCCTTCGTATTGCAACAAAACGAAGAGCATCAGCGAACAACTTGCTGAGGGCAAAGCTTTCTTCGCAAGGAAATATCCCGAGATGAAATATCTTGCTTATTTCCAAGCATATACAAATACCTACGACTCTTTAGACAGGCTAAAGACGATGTATGAGGAGGCGTTGGCTGTAGACGACGTGGTGGGAATAGTGATAGGCACTCGTCCCGACTGTGTGAGCGATGAACTATTAGACTATCTGGCTGAGTTGGCGAAGCAAACTTTCGTGATGGTGGAATATGGCATAGAATCGGCAAACGACGAGACTTTAAAGCGAATTAATCGTGGTCACGACTTTGCTTGCAGTCGCAATGCTATAGAGCGCACGCATAGTCGCGGCATTCTTACTGGCGGTCATATAATTCTGGGACTACCAGGCGAAGATGCCAACGAGAGTCTGCGCCAAGCTCCTATCATCTCATCATTGCCGCTTGACGTGCTAAAAATTCATCAGATGCAGATTATTCGCGGCACAGCCTTGGCTCGAGAATACGAGAAACATCCATTCCATGTGTATAGCGTTGACGAATATCTCAACTTGGTAGTAAAGTTCATCTCACTGCTCCGTCCTAACTTGGTACTTGAACGCTTCGTTAGCCAATCGCCTAAGGAATTGCTCATAGCTCCTAAATGGGGACTCAAGAATCATGAGTTTACCGATTTGTTGAGAAAGAAAATGAATGAAAAGAATAAGCTTTTAGCTAAAGAATAATATTGCATAAAAAAAGCGCAATAGTGCCCTAAAAAAATGAATATAGCTTCGTTGGGCAACGAAGCCTGCTTCAAGTGTCAATGAAGCAGGCTTCATTTTTTTATAGTTTCCTCCTTCTTTTATTCTACATACTTTTTTATTTCTGTATAATCGTCGGCAGAAAGCATAGCATCACATTCTACTTTCTTATTTTTCAACATGTATTTGTCTACCGCCTTAATGTATGGCGTGGTGAAAAATTGCTTATGCATAGCCTTGTTTACCACCCACATCACCTTGCCTACATGCAAGTCCTTTTCCAACTGCTCTCTATTGTCGAAATTCTCCATAGGATAAAGGCTCAACAAATAAAACAGTAAAGCATCGGGCACAATATAGCTTCGCTGCATCGACTTGCGCTGCTCGGCAGAATAGAATCGAAGATATAGAGGATAATTGCATCCCATATATTTATCGAGCGAAATACCAATTAGCTTGTCACCAATAACTATACTTTGATCCAAAGCTCCTATCTGTGCATAAATCTTTGGCATAGGAATATTTGGCAACATAGTTTCAAGCCGATCGAAGGCATCACGAAACTGATGATTAAGGTCGTCCATATTGGCATACTTAGCCTCTGCATCTGACACGAGCGATTGAAGGGTGGAATCTTGATAGAAGCGCAAGAAACGAGTGCTGATATCTTGGTCGCTAACTTCGCCCAAGCGCAACATCTTCTCAACGAGTGTACGGGTTTCTATCGGATAGTCGATATTCATCTGCTGAAGTGCAGAGAAATCGCCTGTGGTAAGATATCGGCTCTGCAAACGGTCATAGCGCTTAACCTCGATGCGCATAGCCTCGTCGGTATCGTCGTTGGGCTTGAGACGGAGCTCGCAAGCTGAGAATAAAACAACGACAACTAATAGCAGTATGTTCCTAAATTTTACCAATACCTTATTATATTATATATTAACCATTGGCAAAATTACTAAAAAAATATTGTAGAAACAAAGAAAATATCTAAAAAAGTTAAAAATAACACTTAAAAAAGACAATTTAAGTTTATTTTATTGAAATACGGACAAGAAATCGGCATTAATGGAAGAATAAAAGAATAAAAAGTACTACCTTTGCAATAATCGTTGCTCAACCACGATGAAATAACTAACTAAAGAAACAAACATGAACAAGAAAACAATCTGCATCTTGATGGCTCTGGCTGCCACATTCTCAGCTTCAGCACAACAAAAATATACTGTAAGCATCAAGAACAATTTGAAATCAGCACTCAATGATGTTCCTGCCACTCTCGACCTCAGAAAGTTGAAGGATGTGAAGTCGGCAACAGTAATTGTTGACGGCAAGGAGATTCCTTATCAGATCGACGACCTCGACGGCAATGGCACCAATGATGAACTTTGCTTCCTCGTAGACCTTGAAGGCAAACAAACCAAGACTGCCACTATCACTCTTAGCGATAAGGCCAACGACAAACAATGGAAAGCAAGAACATTTGCCGAGATGGTGCTCCGCAATCCAAAGGTGAAAGAGAAAAACAAGCACGATATTTACCTTTCGTCTATCACCATAGATAAGCGCACCACCAATCCTTACAACGTACTTCATCATCATGGCGTAGCTTTCGAAAGCGAGCTGATAGCCATGAGAATATACATGGATAAGCGTCAGACTATCGACCTGTATGGCAAATTCCATAAGGGATTGGAGTTGGAGCAAACACAGTTCTACACCTCAAAAGAACAGAAGGCTCAGGGCTATGGCGACGACGTGCTGTGGGTAGGCAACACCTTCGGTCTTGGAGCCTTTCGCGGATGGAACGGCACAGAACCAACCTTGCTCGAAGATGTGGAACATCGCACACAACGAATCTTGACTACTGGTCCGCTGAGAACTATTGTGGAAGTGGAAGACAACCAATGGACTATCACTCCTGGTGCAGAGCCAGTTAACGCTACTATAAGATATACTCTTTATGCCGGTCATAGAGATTTCGATGTAGACGTAACATTCAATAAGGATGTTTCTGCCTACGAGTTCTCTACAGGTATCATCAACGTGAAAAATTCTACCGAGTTCTCTGACCACAAGGGACTTCGCGGATGTTGGGGCACAGACTGGCCTGCAGGAACAAGCGATACTATAAAGTGGAAACGCGAAACCGTTGGCTTGGGAATCTATGTACCTGAGATTTACAGAAAGGCTGAAATGCCTGCCAACAAAGACAACTATACCTACGTAGTAAAACCAAATAAGGATTACATCCACTACTCGCTCACTTATACAAGTGCCAACGAAGACTTCGGCTATCACTCTGAAAAAGAATGGTTTAACTTCTTGAAGGATTGGAAAAAGCTGAAGGAAAACCAGCCTACTATCACTATAAAGAAGGATTAAGGGCGAATAAGAAAATAATTAATAGATGTTAATACATTTTTTAGTTTGATACATTTTGTATACCTTTGCACCCGCAAAAACAAAATGTACCAAATTGGTCGGTTCATCTAACGGTTAGGATACAAGATTCTCAATCTTGGCATAAGGGTTCGATTCCCTTACCGACTACTACACATTTACAGAGTCCCATTGACAATAATTTGCCAATGGGACTTTTTTTTGCACTATATAGTTGTTTTTTTGTGATACATTATTAAAAAAGAGAAATAGACATCAGTAATGTGGACAAAAATAACTACCTTTGCAAACCAAACGAAAAACAAGGTTAAGATAACATGATAAAGAAGCAAAGCACCTCTATCCAGATGATAGCAGATTTCGACGGAGATATATCAACACTTCTCGATACTAAAGTAGAAGGCTCTATTCCAATATTGACTACTCGCAACATGGTTCTCTTCCCAGGAGTAATCACCCCTATCCTTATCGGAAGACCTGCAAGCCTTAACTTGGTTAAGAAAATGCAGAAAAACCCAAAGACCACTATTGCCGTATTCTGCCAGAAAAATCCTGATGTAGAGACACCAAGATATGATGATCTTCATTCTACTGGCGTCTATGCCCGACTTATCAGAATTATGGATATGCCAGGCGACAGAAGCGAGGTTACTGTGATTTTACAGGCTCTCGGCAAATGTCATCTCGAAAGCTTGGATGGTCTAAAGCCTTATTATAAGGGTACCACAACAAGCATCGAGGAAGTGATGCCAGACTTTAAGTCGAAGGAGTTTATATCGCTTATGGCTAACCTCAAGTCGACTACCGTGGAATATATCAAGAAGAATGATGATATGCCCGACGAGTCGCAGTTTGCACTCACCAATATCAACAACGATGTGGTATTGGCAAACTTCGTATGTGCAAACATGATGTTCTCGGTAAAGGAAAAGATGGCTATGCTTGAGGAGAATTCTATAGAAGAGCGTATATACGTAACTCTTAGAGCCTTGAATAAAGCTATTCAGCTATTCGATATTCGCAACTCTATCAGAGACAAAACTCGCGAGGATCTCGACGAGCAACAGAAAGAATACTTCTTGCAGCAGCAGATAAAGAATATTAAGCAGGAATTGGGCGGCAACGACAACTCTCCAGAGAAGAAGGATTTGAGAATAAAGGCTAAGACCAAGAAATGGCCTGACGCTATTGCCAAGACTTTCTATTCAGAGCTCGAACGTCTCGATATGTACAACCCTAACAGTCCTGACTATAGCGTGCAGCTCAACTATCTGCAGCAGTTGGTGAAACTTCCTTGGGGTGAATATACAGAAGACAATCTCTCGCTTTCGCGTGCTCAGAAGATTCTCGACCAAGACCACTATGGTATGGAGAAGGTAAAGGAACGCATACTCGAATATCTTTCGGTATTGAAGCTTAGAGGCGACCTCAAATCGCCTATCATCTGCCTCTATGGTCCTCCGGGAGTTGGTAAGACAAGTCTCGGCAAGAGCATCGCTGAAGCTATGAAGCGCAAGTATGTGAGAATGTCGTTGGGTGGTGTACACGACGAGTCTGAGATTCGCGGACATCGCAAGACATATATCGGAGCTATGCCTGGACGTATCATCAAGAGCATACAAAAAGCAGGTTCTTCAAACCCTGTCTTCATTCTCGACGAGATTGACAAGGTTACTCAAAACACCATCAATGGCGACCCTTCTTCAGCTTTGCTCGAAGTGCTCGACCCTGAGCAGAACAATGCTTTCCACGACAACTATCTCGATGTAGACTACGACTTGTCGAAAGTGTTGTTTATAGCTACTGCCAACGACCTCAACACCATACCTCGTCCTCTACTCGACCGTATGGAGATTATCGAGGTTAGCGGCTATATTACAGAAGAGAAGATTGAAATTGCAAAGCGCCATCTTGTACCTCGCGAACTCGAGAATACAGGATTGGACAGCATAAAGCCTAAGGTATCGTTCAATAAGGCGGCACTCGAAATAATCATTGAGCGATATACTCGCGAAAGTGGTGTGCGCCAGCTTGAAAAGCAGATAAATAAGGCTATGCGCAAGTTGGCTTTCTTGTTGGCTCGCGATGGCGAAATGCCATACAGCAAGATTACTCCTACCGAGCTTGAAGGACTTCTTGGCAAACCTCCTTTCTATCGCGACATCTACCAGGGCAACGACTATGCTGGCGTGGTGACAGGATTGGCATGGACAAGCGTGGGTGGAGAAATTCTCTTCATAGAAACCTCGCTAAGCAAAGGTAAGGCTGGCAAGTTGACGCTTACAGGTAACCTTGGCGACGTGATGAAGGAGAGTGCCGTGATAGCACTCGAATATGTAAAGGCACACGTCGACCAACTAGGCATCGACTATCGCATCTTCGACCAATGGAATATCCATATCCACGTGCCAGAGGGTGCTACTCCAAAAGATGGTCCTTCGGCTGGTATTACCATCGCCACATCCATTGCCTCGGCTCTCACTCAGCGCAAGGTGCGCAAGAATACTGCCATGACTGGCGAGATAACATTGCGTGGCAAGGTGCTCCCAGTGGGTGGTATCAAAGAGAAGATTTTGGCTGCTAAGCGTGCCGGAATCACAGATATCATCATGTGCAAGGACAACAGAAAGGATATCGAAGAGATTCCTGCAATATATCTCAAGGGCGTAAGCTTCCACTATGTTGAGAACATTCAAGATGTATGGGATATTGCGCTTACTAAAGAATTGGTAGACAACCCAATAAACTTAACAATCGAAGAAGAGAAAAAAGAATAATGAAATTCGAACTTCAACATACCGACTCGGCGTCTGATGCACGTACAGGCATCATCACTACCGACCACGGACAGATAAAGACTCCTATTTTCATGCCTGTAGGTACTGCTGGCACGGTGAAGGGTGTGCACTTTAATGAACTTCGCGAAGAGGTGAAGGCGCAAATCATCCTTGGCAATACCTACCATCTATACCTTCGTCCAGGACTCGAGGTACTGAAGGCTGCAGGCGGACTCCATAAGTTCAACGGTTGGGATCGCCCTATCCTCACAGATAGTGGTGGTTTCCAGGTGTTCTCTCTCACAGGCATCAGAAAGCTCCGTGAGGAGGGTTGCGAATTCCGTTCGCATATCGATGGCTCTAAGCATATCTTCACTCCTGAGAATGTTATGGATACTCAGCGCATCATTGGTGCCGACATCATTATGGCTTTCGACGAGTGTCCTCCTGGTCAGAGCGACTATCAGTATGCCAAGAAGAGTTTGATGATGACTCAGCGTTGGCTCGACCGTTGCTTCAAGAGATTCAACGAAACCGAACCTCTTTATGGTCATAGCCAGAGCTTGTTCCCAATTGTTCAGGGATGTACATTCAAAGACCTTCGTCAGGAAGCTGCTAAGTTCATTGCAGACAAAGGTGCTGATGGTAATGCCATTGGCGGACTTGCCGTGGGCGAACCTACTGAGATAATGTACGAGATGATAGAGGTGGTAAACGAGATATTGCCAAAAGACAAGCCTCGCTACCTCATGGGTGTGGGCACTCCACAGAATATCCTCGAAGGCATAGAGCGTGGTGTCGACATGTTCGACTGCGTGATGCCTACTCGTAATGGTCGCAACGCTATGCTCTTCACTTACGAAGGTACCATGAACATGAGAAACAAGAAGTGGGAGATGGACTTCTCGCCTATCGACCCTGACGGTTGCGATGTAGACCGCATCTACACCAAGGCTTACCTCCACCACTTGTTCAAGGCGCAGGAGTTGTTGGCTATGCAGATTGCCAGCATCCACAACTTGTCGTTCTATCTTCGTCTCGTTACTGACGCTCGTCAGCATATCGAACAGGGCGACTTCGTGAAATGGAAGGCAAGCATCATCGACCAATTAGGACGCAGAATCTAATATCAATTTCATAAAAAATTCTCGTCCACATTCACACTATATATAATAAGGTATATAGCAAGCATAAACTAAAGGATTAACAAAACAAAGGAAAATGGCTGATATTAAGTCACTTCGCAAACATCCACGCAAATATCGCATGCTAAGATGGCTGAGCAAACATCCTGTATGGTTGCATAAGTTCATAGCATGGCTATCGCGCCATACGCAATGGCTCAGACGTGGCATGGCATGGGTAGCTCGCAAACTTTCGTTTCTGGGCTATCTCAACGTTTTCAGATACATCAAGCGCCTCGATTGGTACATCATAAAGAAGTTTATAGGTACTTATATCTATTCCATTCTCCTTATCATCTCGCTATCGATCGTATTCGACGTTAACGAGAACTTGGCGAAATTCACACAATATCATGCTCCATTGCGTGCTATTGTCTTCGACTATTATCTCAACTTCATACCGTATTTTGCCAATCTCTTTAGCCCTCTGTTTGTCTTTATTGCGGTCATCTTCTTCACTTCGAAGTTGGCTGGCAATTCAGAGATTATCTCTATGCTGGCTGCAGGTGTGTCGTTCAAACGACTGATGCGGCCATACATGATTTCGTGTGTACTTATATCGTCGCTATCATTCTATCTTAGCGCCTACGTCATTCCTCACGGCACGGTGATACGTCAGAATTTCGACTCTCTGTATCGTAACCGCAAAAAGAACACTTCGGCAGAAAATGTTCAGCTCCAGGTGGGTAAAGGTGTGATTGCATATATGCAATATTACGACAACAACACCAAGCGAGGCAACGGCTTCAGCCTCGATAAGTTCGAGAACAAAAAGCTTGTTAGCCACCTTACAGCCATGGAGATACAATACGACACCATCTCTGATTCCAAATATCATTGGAAGATAAGAAGTTGGAAATGTCGTGAGCTAAAAGGACTTAAGGAGCATATCACGAGTGGTGGCGAACGCGACACCGTGATTATGATGGAGCCTACCGACCTCGTATATTCTAAAGGTCAGCAAGAAACGTTCACCCTACCCGACCTTAAGGAATATATTTCCAAGCAGAAAGACCGCGGTTCGGGTAATGTGGTGCAATATCAGGTGGAGTATCATAAGCGTATAGCATCGAGCTTCGCATCGTTCATCCTCACCACCATCGGCTTGGCTCTATCCTCGCGCAAACGCAAAGGTGGCATGGGATTGGCATTGGGCGTAGGCTTGGCTCTGAGCTTCGGTTATATCATGCTTCAAACGGTATCTGCAACATTTGCCATCAACGCAAATCTGCCTCCTATCATTGCAGCATGGATTCCAAACCTCATCTTCGCTGTTGTGGCATACATATGCTATCGTCATGCTCCAAGTTGATGAACATCTACATGCCGATGATGCTATAAAACATATAAATAAAAGAAAATAATTGTGTATTTCGACGAATTAGATTTAAACGATAACATTCTTGATGCGCTCTATGATATGCGCTTCGACGAATGTACTCCCGTACAAGAAAAATGTATTCCTGAAATCCTTGCTGGTCACGACCTTCTCGGTATTGCCCAGACAGGAACAGGAAAGACGGCAGCTTACCTGTTGCCGATACTCTCTATGCTTGATGATGGCGGCTATCCTGCCGATGCCATCAACTGTATCATCATGTCGCCTACTCGCGAGCTGGCGCAGCAGATAGACCAGGCCATGCAAGGCTTCGGATATTATCTTAATAATGTGTCGAGTGTTGCCGTTTATGGTGGCAACGATGGCAACCGCTATAGCCAAGAGATGCGCTCTCTACGTCTCGGTGCCGACGTCATCATTGCTACTCCTGGTCGCTTTATCTCGCACATGCAGCTTGGCAATGTCGATATGTCGAGGGTTTCATTCTTTGTTCTCGACGAGGCTGACCGTATGCTCGACATGGGTTTCTCTGAGGATATCCTTTCCATAGCCAAGAATCTTCCTCCTACATGCCAGACTATCATGTTTTCTGCCACCATGCCAAAGAAGATTGAACAGCTGGCTAAGTCGTTGCTCAAGAATCCTGTAGAGATAAAGTTGGCTGTTAGCAAACCAGCTGAAAAGATAAAGCAGAGCGCGTATGTTTGCCATGAGGCTCAGAAGTTGGGACTCTTCAAGCATATCTTTGCCGATAAGTCGCTCAACCGCGTCATCATCTTCTCGGGCAAAAAAGAGAAGGTTAAGGAGATAAACCGCAAGCTCAAGCAAATAAAGGTTAACGCAGGCGAAATGCATAGCGACCTTAGTCAGGCAGAGCGCGACGAGGTGATGTTCAAATTCAAGAGCCAGCAAATAGATGTGCTTGTGGCTACTGATATTGTGGCTCGTGGTATCGACATCGACGACATTCAGATGGTCATCAATTATGATGTGCCTCATGATGTAGAGGACTATGTGCATCGTATAGGTCGTACGGCACGTGCCGACCGTGATGGTAGCGCCATCACCTTTGTATGCGAGCCCGACTTCTACTATTTCCAGCAGATAGAGCAATTCCTTGAGAAGGAAATCACAAAGCTCCCAGTACCTCCCGAACTTGGTGAGGCTCCTGAATATAAGCCCGTAACAAAGCTCACCAAAAAGGGCAACCGTCATGGCGGCCGCAAAGATCGCAGCAAGGGAAGCAAAGGCAAAAACTACAAGCAAAAAGGCAATAACCCCCAAAAACAAGCAAAACAAGCCCAAGCACCTCAAGCAAAGCAAGCCCAAGCAAAGCCCCATAAGCCTCGCTCCAAGAAGCCAGCTTCCCCTAAATCCTCCAAACCCGCTTCCCCTCAGGCTTAATTTCCCTTAGGCTTTATCCCTGCGGTTTAATTTCCCTGCGGTTTAATTCCCCTCTTCTTTCTTGATTTATTCACTTCTACGGCATATTTGCCGTAGCCCCCATAAATCTCCAAAAAATCCCCCTATAAATAAAAAGGCAAGCCACGCATCTGCGAAGCTTGCCTTTTATTATCTCTTAGCCTTTATTCTTTCTTTAGAATGGCAGGTCGTCGCCACCCTCAGCATTAGCAGCTGGCTGCTGTGGGAATGGAGCCTGAGCCTGCGAAGCCTGAGGAGCTGCAGCTACTGGCTGAACTGCCATTGGCTGTGCGCCCATACCCATTGTTGAAGGATCTACAAGGCGAACATCAAAAGCGCGAACGCTATTATACCAACGACCCTGATACTCATGTGCGTCGATATCAAACGACACCATAACTTCCTGTCCTACCTGGATGTTGAAACGAGCCAAACGGTCTGCACCAAACACGTCGAAAACCACCTTCTTTGGGTATGCATCGTGTGTTTCCAATACAAAACTCTGCGACTTCCATTCTCCACGTGCAGAAACACCAGATCTCTCAGGAAGAGCTACGATAATTTTTCCTTGTAAATCCATTTTATTTATCTTCTTTAATTAATTAATATATCAAGTTAGTAACTTGCCAATATAGCAAATCGAATGCGAAATTACTAAAATAGTTCTAATTTCAGAAATTTTTCCTCCTTTTTTTTTGCCTTCCCATAGGTTTTTTGTATTTTTGTACCTTAGAAAACTATAATTAATACCTATACACTATGAGATTTACCATATCAAGCTCTGTGCTCAACAGCCGTCTTCAGATTTTGGCTAAGGCAATCAACAGCAAGAGCACACTCCGAGTTCTCGACTGTTTCCTCTTTGAATGCAAAAATCAAAGCTTGCATATCACAGCTTCCGACACCGAGAACACCCTGCAGACTACCATCGCTCTCGATACTCTCGAAGGCGAAGGACGTTTTGCCGTTCCTAACAAGAATATGCTCGATGCATTGAAGGAGTTGCCTGAGCAGCCTCTTACTTTCGACATCGATCTTGATACTCATACCATCAGCCTTTCTTATCAAAATGGTGTTAGCCGCTTTGCGGTCCAGCCTTGTGATGAATACCCAGCTATCGAAACCAATGCCGAGGGCCGCACATCGCTCACCATGACTTCAAGCGTATTGCTCGATTCTATTGCTCGTTCGCTCTTCGCTACCGACAACAACGAGGTACGCCCTGTGATGAATGGTATCTATTTCGACATTACCGATGGCAAGTTGGCGCTTGTAGCTACCGATGGTCATAAGCTCGTTAGAAATCTCATCTTCAACATTGATGCCGAGACCACCACTTCTTTCATTTTGCCTAAGAAGCCTGCTACTCTCTTGCGCAACAGCCTTTCTAAGGATGATAGCGAGGTGATGATAGAGTTCACTCAGCGCAACGCAGAATTTGTGTTTGGCGAATATACTCTCATCTGCCGCCTCATCGAGGGTCGCTATCCTAACTACAACGCCGTTATCCCTCAGGGCAATCCTAACGAACTCACAGTAGACCGCAAGTCGCTCCTCAGCACCATCAAGCGTGTATTGCCTTTCGCAAGTGCAAGCAGCCAGCTTGTACGCTTGAGCATCGAACCAGGAAAGCTCACAGTTTCTTCTGAGGATATCGACTTCGCAACAAGTGCTAAGGAGTCTATCCTTTGCGACTACAACGGCATGAACCTCAACATCGGTTTCGGTGGAAACACTCTCCTCGAAATCCTCAACTCTCTCGATAGCGAGGAGGTTTGCTTGAAACTTGCCGACCCAAGTCGTGCTGGTGTGGTTACCCCTGTCACACAGCCTGAGAATCAAGAGATATTGATGCTCATCATGCCAATGATTCTCAACGACTAAGCATTTCGTACATACATCATGAAATTAAATCTTACCAAGCCCCTTGTTGTCTTCGATTTGGAGACCACGGGGCTTGACCTTGTAAACGACAAGGTCATACAATTATCATACATCAAAGTTTATCCCGACGGCAAAGAGGAAAGGGTAAACATGCTCCTCAATCCCGAAAAGCCAATCCCGGCTTTCGTGACACAACTCACAGGTATCTCGGATGCAGATGTTGCTGAAGCCAAGACTTTCAAGCAGGTGGCTGCCGACCTTGAGCGCACTTTCAAGGGATGCGACTTCGCTGGCTACAATTCCAACAGCTTCGATATCCCTATGCTTGCTGAGGAATTTCTGCGTGCGGGCATCGACTTCGACTTCAACAAATGTCGCCTTATCGATGCCATGTCTATCTTCCGCAAGATGGAGCGCCGCAACCTTGCTGCTGCTTACAAATTCTATTGCGGACGCAAGATGGAGGAAGACTTCCAGGCTCACCGTGCAGACGAGGATACCGAGGCTACTTATCGTGTACTGATGGGACAGCTCGACAAGTATAATCCTGCTACTGCCGAAGAACCCGACCGCGCATTGCCTAACGATATGGATGTATTGGCAGAATTCTCTAAGAACAATAATAATGTCGACTTTGCCGGACGCATCGTTTGGAAGGAAATGGTGGATGCCGACAACAAGCCTCTCTTGGATAAGGATGGCAAACCACGATTGCACGAGGTTTTCAACTTCGGCAAATACAAAGGATGGGATGTTGCAGAGGTGCTACATCGCGACCCAGGATATTATAGTTGGATACTTGGTGGCGACTTCACCTACAACACCAAGCAAGTGCTCACCCGCATTCGTCTGCGTGAGTTTAACAACAGAAAATAACTATATGAACATCAAATTCATAAACATATCAACTAAGGGCATTGGCATCGTCTTCTCGATGATGCTAATGCTTTTTTTCATTGTCCCAAAATCTGCTGCTCAGGAGCTGGAGGCAAAGATTAACATCAACCACAACCAAATTCAAGGTACCGATGCCAGCATCTTCGACAACTTGCAGCAAACTCTCGAACAGTTTGTCAACGAGCGTCAATGGACAAACCTTAAATTCCAAAAGAACGAGCGAATACAATGTTCGTTCAACGTCACCGTAACGAAATACGACAAAAACACCAACACCTTCACCTGTAAAGCTCAGGTGCAGGCAAATCGCCCCGTATATAATTCTGCATACACCACCACATTATATAATAATGTAGACAACGACTTCACATTCCAGTTTGCACAATTCGACCAGCTGGAATTCAACGAAGAGAATATCGACAACCAGCTAACGGCGCTCTTTGCCTATTATGCCTACCTCATCATAGGCATCAATCTCGATAGCTTTGCTCCTATGGGTGGCGAAGATATTCTGCAGCGTTGCATGAATCTCACCAACAACGCTCAAAACCTCAACTATCCTGGTTGGAAGTCGTTCGACAACGATCGCAACCGCTTTGCCATCATCAACGACTATCTCGATGGCGGTATGGCTCCTTTCCGACAGCTGCAATACGACTACTATCGCAAAGGACTCGACGAGATGGCTACTAATGCCGAGCGTGGACGCACAGAGATAACAACTGCCTTAGAGCAAAATCTCAAAAAATGCCACGAAGACAAACCGCTGAGCCGTCTGCCTCAAATATGGACCGACTATAAGCGCGATGAGCTTGCTAATATATATAAAGGTAAGGGCACACAAAAAGAGAAGGAATCGGTCTACGAAATCCTCTTCTCTATAAATGCCTCGCAAAGCAATTCGTGGAACAAGATAAAACAATAAATACCATTCTCCCACCCCAACTATTGATAAATGTTACAACAATTATACATTCACAACTTCACCCTCATCGATAAGCTCGACATTCATTTCTCGTCGGGCTTTTCTGTCATCACGGGCGAAACCGGAGCCGGCAAGAGCATCATCCTTGGTGCCATAGGCTTATTGCTTGGCAATCGTGCCGAAGCTCGCTTGGTCAAAGCTGGTACCGACAAATGTATCGTAGAGGCACATTTCGATATCTCGCGCTACGATATGCAGCAGTTCTTCATCGACAACGATATCGACTATGAGCCTGACGACTGCATTATGCGTCGCGAACTACGAGCCAACGGCAAGAGTCGTGCCTTTATCAACGACACTCCCGTCTCGCTCACCACAGCTCGCGAACTTGGCGAACAGCTCGTCGACATCCATAGCCAACATCAAAATCTCTTGCTTCAGAAAGACGACTTCCAGCTGAATGTTGTCGACATCATAGCCAACAACAACAAAGAGCTGCAGCAATATCTCACCACATATCGCGAATATAGCGACACCAAGGCTGCACTCAAAAAACTTGAGGAGCAGATAGCTGCCAACCGTGCCAACGAAGATTTCCTACGCTATCAGGCTAAGGAACTCGCAGATGCTAACCTCGTTGCTGGCGAGCTCTCCGAGCTTGAACAAGAGGTAGAAACTCTCTCGCATACCGAGGATATAAAGACGGCTCTATATAGCGCCGACGAGACTTTTAGCAACGATAACGGTGGCATCATATCGTCATGCAAATCTGCTATCTCTCGCCTCAGCACCATCACCGAGGTATATCCTCCTGTTCGCGAACTTGCCGACCGCCTCGATAGTGCCTACATCGAGCTCAAGGATATAGCCCACGACATCAGCTCGCTGGCTGATAATGTAGACTACGACCCTCAGCGCCTTGAGGTTGCATCGTCGCGTCTCGATGCTCTCTACTCTCTTCAGCAGAAGCATCATGTAGAAACCATCGAAGAGCTCATCGCCTTGCGCGACAACATTCTTCATCAGCTTTCTCATATCGATAATGCCGACGAAGAGCTCGACGCTCTCAAAGCCAAGGTCAACGAGCTCCTTGCTATATGCACCACCAAGGCAAAGGCGCTCACCACCACCCGCCAAAAGGCTGCAAAGAAGATAGAACAGCAGATTACCGACCGCCTGATAGCTCTCGGCATGCCAAATACTCGCTTCGAGGTGCGCATCGAGGAGAAACCTCTCAGCAACGATGGTGCCGACAAGCCTGCCTTCTATTTCTCTGCCAACAAAAACGCCCCTCTCCAGCCTGTTGCCCAGGTAGCTTCGGGTGGCGAGATTGCTCGAGTAATGCTTTCTCTCAAAGCAATGATTAGCGGTGCCGTTAAGCTCCCTACCATAATCTTCGACGAGATTGATACCGGCGTTAGCGGTCGTGTGGCAGAGATGATGGCGCAGATAATGAAAGAGATGGGCGACTCCAACCGTCAGGTTATCAGCATCACCCACCTTCCACAGATTGCCGCCCTTGGCTCCACCCACTATAAGGTAGAGAAAACCGACACCGCCGACGGCACCACGAGCACCATGCGTCAGCTCACACCTGAAGAGCGCATCACCGAGCTTGCCCAAATGCTTAGCGGCAGCAACATCACCGATGCCGCCATCCAGAACGCTCGCTCCTTGCTTGGCATCAAATAGCCGCCCGCTGCTCACCCTTGCTTGCTCGTCCTTGCTTGCTCGCCCCTGCTTGCTCACCGTTGGTCCCCTTGGGTTGTGTTCGTCGCAGCTCGGCTGCGTCGCTTTCCCTCGCGTCCCCTGCTTTTCCTCGCGTCCCTCGCGTTCCTCGGCTTTTCGGCTTCCCCCTCCCTTTAATTTTCAATCTTTTTAATCATAAAAATGAAGAAACAAATCCTTTGCGCCCTCATCATAGGCGCCACATATACCCCATCATTCGCCCAGCCTTCCCCTGTAAAGAAGGCAGCCCAGAGTGTATTCTCTCTAACTTCCTTCAAGCAAGGCAACATCATCGCCACCACCAACGGCGTATTCACCGCCAATGGCGAAGCCCTCTCTATGTGGCATCCTTTCGTCGATGCCGATAGTGCTGTTGTTGTCGACAGCAAGGGCAACAAATACATCGTAGAATCTCTTCTTGGAGCCAACGACATCTATGACCTCTGCAAATTCCGCATCAAGGGCAAAACCGCAGCCACTCCTCTTGCTTCTAAAGCCATAGCCAACGGCAGCAAGGCGTGGGTAGTTTCCTATACTGTAAAGAAGCCTGAGGCTCATTCCATCCCCATAGCCTCTACCGAAGCTTTCATGGATAGCCTCACCTATTATCTCTTCAACGATACCGACGTATCGTCGTCGCAGCTCGGCTGTCCTATCGTCAACGACCAAGGTCAGCTCCTTGGCATCATGCAGCGCCCAAAGACCGGAGGTCGTGCCTATTCTGCCGACGCTCGTCTTTCTTCGCAATTCAAGCTCACCGGTCTGTCGCTCAACGACAACACCCTTCGCAAATGTGGCATCCGCACCGCCCTTCCTTCTAATGCCAACGATGCCATGGTAACTCTCATGCTGGCTTCTCAGCGTGGCGACTCATTGCTCTACACCGCATATATCGACGAGTTTATCTCCACCTTCCCTCAACTTCCTGACGGCTATACCGCCAAGGCACAGCAGGAGATGGCTGGCGGCCATTTCGCCATCGCAGCCAAGAACATGGAGATAGCTATCAAGAATGCTGAGCGCAAAGACGAGGCTCACTCCAACTACTCCAAGCTGATATATCAGAAGATGCTATATTCCAACGATAGCCTCTACACAGCCTGGACTCTCGACAAAGCACTCCAGGAGGCAGAACTTGCCTACTCCATAAATCCGCAACCTGCCTACCGTCATCAGCAGGCGCAGATATACTATGCCAAGGGCGACTATCAGAAAGCCTACGACACCTTCATGTCGCTAACCTCTACCGACATGCGTAGCGGAGATTTGTTCTACGAGGCTGCTCAATGCCAGCGCCAGCTTCAGGCTCCCGACACCACCATCATCCATCTCTTGGATAGTGCCGTAGCAGCTCAGCCCCGCGATATCACAGCCGCACCTTTCGTCTTGGAGCGTGGTCTCACCTACTATCGTGCCAACAAGCTGCGCCCTGCCTTCATCGATTTCTGTCAATACGACTCTCTGATGAAAGGGCGTGGCACCCACACATTCTATTATATCAAATATCAATGTGAAAACAAGATGCACCTCTATCAGCAGGCACTCAACGATATCGCCCACGCCATAGTGCTCAATCGTGCCGAACCTACCTACTATGCCGAAATGGCAAGCGTACAACTCAAGGTTGGTCAAAACGAAAATGCCATCCAAACAACCGACCTTGCCCTGCAGGTAACCGATCAAGATCCCGACATCTTCATCATCCGTGGCATTGCCTTTGGAGAAATGAAACAAAAAGACAAAGCCCTCGAAGCTCTCAACAAAGCCAAAGCCTTAGGCGACGAAAGAGCCGACAAACTAATAGAGAAATATAAATAAAATAGAAGTTAAAGAATAAAAGAAGTTAGAGAAGTTAAAGCCATATGTCTTATGGCTAAAAAGCCTGCTGAAAACTCAAGCAAATAAACTATTGGCTTTAACTTCTCTAACTTCTTTTATTCTCTAACTTCTTTTATTCTCTAACTTCTTTTAAACTTCTCTAACTTCTAATTACCTCAAATATTGCTTATATATATCATAATATATATTCACCAATCCAGCATCCACCAGGTTGTCGAGTTTTCTCGCCAACTCTTTATGACTATCTATAAGCTCCACCAGCTCCGGATTATACCTTATGCCAGCATCCTTTCTAAATTCCTCCACCACACCATCGAAAGTCTTCTCATACTTATAGTTGCGCCCTACGCTCTCCGTAGCCGCCTGCATACAGTCGCTTAGCGTGATGATATCTATCAATATTCTAACAGCCGACTTCGTATTATCAAAGCCTTCGGGATATCCACCCTTGCCGTTATACCATTTATGATGTCCGAGCGTAGTATCATGATATTTCTCCAATCCCGGCACCATCTGCAGATATTTCACTCCCATCTCCGGATGTTTCTTTATTATAGCATACTCTTCGTCTGTAGTTGGTCGATAGTCGTTGTTTACCACCGCCACTATCGAATTCTTTCCAATATCATGATACATCGCAGCCTCTTTGATAAACGTCATAAACATCTTCTTCTGCTTCTTCACCTCTTCTACGCTCCTACATCCCAGCGTTCCCACCAACAGTTCCGGCTTATGCTTCAGCACACCCCTCATCACCACCTTCACAATCTGCATCACATGCACCGAGTGCGCATAGGTAGTAACCTGCGTAGCCACGCATAGCTCGTTCAAAAATCTCAGTCGCTCCCTTGGCGTAAGATATCTCATAAGTGGTTTGAAGAAGAATAGATTGTTCAGATTCTTAATATACGAAGTTGTCTGCTGCTGGTCTATTCTTTCTGATACATATGTGCTATATCTCTACACAACCTCTTTACCAATCTCCTTTTCTTCTCATCTCCCACATATGCCTTGTCATTCATATACGACAAAGGCAAATAAGGCTGTAGCAATTTATTCAACTCCTCATCGTTAGGATTCATCATCCTCACATTGGCAAACACCTTTCTGTATCTTTCCATTGCCAGCTCTCGGGCTTCATTTTGCGACATCATTTTCAGATACATCTTCAATATCAAGGTTCTGAAATAAGATAGATTATCGATCCTTGGCTTCGCCATATTCTTATTCACTATCGCTATCATCATCGAGTCGGCAACGCTCCGTTTCAAAACCGTGGTGTCTCCAAAATATACATCGAAAATAAAGTTCTCGTCGGCATCATCCAATTGCTTCCTACACTCTTCAGCCAAATTGTCGGGCATCTCTTTCTCAAACTCCTTTCTGCCCACGAACTCCCTCAATCTCTCTAAATTCTTGCGATATTCATCATACGTGAGAATATGGTTCTTCAGCAATAAGGTTACCGACGAATTCAAGTATGCCCTCGCAGCAAGCTTCATCGGCAACGTAGAGTCAGCCACCATCCTACACTCACATTCGTAAGCCCTCCTCAAATAGGCAGTATCCTGCACCATGTTCCATGTATGGTAGTTGCTCTGCGATCGTATTCTGTTTATATAATACGAATAGCTTCTATCCTCAGGTAGCAACTTGTCATACCTCTCCAGCACCCTATAAACAGCCTTGTTTATAAATGGGTCGCCAGAGTCCAGGGCATAATAAGATCTATAAAAAGCATCAAACATCTCATAGCATGCCGTAGTATCTCTGCATGCCGTATCTTGATCAAAATAATTGTCTATGCTATTTATAATCTCTTGGTTAGCCAAATAAATACGATGATTCTTCAGCGCACGATGGCGAAAGAAGTTCACCCATTTTGCGTGGTCTTTTATCAAGAATATGCTATCGTTATACTTATTATATATAGCCCTATTCTTGCGCAATATATCAAAGCAGAGCTTGAAATCAGGGCGCTCATACCTCTGCTGTTGAGCATAGCCCACATTGAGCATACCCAGCAACATAGCCCCCATCATAACAACTCTCTTTATTATCCTTTTCTTCACTTTCTCTTGATTCTACTTTTATTTATTTTGCAATCTTCATTCTCACCCACATCCATCTTGGCATCAGTCGCCACAGGAATACGAGTACAGCATATCGCCAGTCAACCACCTTCACCTCCTTGCCTCTGTCTATAGCCTTCACTATATCTTCAGCCACATCCTTAGCCTTCAGCTGCAGCGGGTAAGCCTTGCCAGCTATCAAGTCGGTAGCCACAAAACCAGGACGAATATCAATTATCGCTATTGGCAGTTGTCGCATCCTTGCCTGTTGCGACAAACACTCCAGATAATGGTTCTGAAACCTCTTAGTGGCAGAATATGCCGGAGCAGCGCCCAATCCCTTGGTTCCAGCTATCGACGATATGCAAGCTATACGTCCCTTGCATCCATTCTCAGCAAACCAGTTATAAGCCGTGCCCACCATCCTTGTAAATCCCAAGCCGTTGGTTTCTACCGTTGCAAGTTCCTTCTCCATATCCAGCATATTGTTTTGCCATCCTATACCCGAGCTATGGAAATAAACATCCATACCTCCTATCTCTGCTATCAGACTGCGCAACTTTGCAGGCGCATCCTCATCGTTTATATCTATCTGCTTATAGCCCACGATGCCTCCATAAGCCATAGCCACAACCTCCTGAAGCTTTTCGCTTCTTCTGCCGGCTATAGCCACTTCCCATCCTTTGGCAGCCAAGTTCAAAGCCACCTCTTTGCCTATGCCCGAAGTGGCTCCCATCACTATTGCTTTCATTCCTCGTTTAGTTTTTCTGTAGTAATTATCTTCATTCTTTGCCCAAAATAGTATCGAAGAATGATATTATAGTGCAAAGATAGTGCAAGCGAGTGGAATGACAAAACAAAACACGCAGTTTTTGTTTTTCATTTCCGAGCGCCGCCTATCTTATGAAAAGATAAAAAAAGTGGTACGTCGACAATATATGTACCACATTATTTTATTTGATTAGTATCGATATTTTACCTTACTTTTATCGGTCACGAAGCCTATTAAATTGGATTTATGCTTTCTATCAAATTTTTCTATGCTTACTGGCAAACGTAATTTTGCTTACTATCAAATTTTGCTTTGCTTGCTATCAAATATATTCACATTTAGTAATAAACATAAATAGAAATATAGCTCCATTATTTAACAAACATCATATATCACAAGCAGTTAGCTTGCTTAAACAAACAAACTTCACGCCATATTATAAGACACAAAAACTATAACAATCCACGCATACAAATATCGCAGAAAGGCTTAACAAGTTATCAAGATACAAAGATAAAGCTTTTCTTCCTCAATCTCAAGCTATTTTATAATAATCTTTCAATTAATAATATTAAAGAGGTTATACCCAATCGCCAACGGCATACAAAGGTCTATTCTCCATCCAACCTTGGTCTTGATATGACATCATGGAAAGGCGTAAGCCTTTTAGTTCTTGGTGTTTGCCTATGAATGTGCGCAAAGACTTGGCATGTACGTTCTCTTCTGCCTTAATCTCTATAGGAACAACTGTAGTACCTTTTTGTACCACTAAATCTATTTCTACTCGCGAATCATTACTACTATAATAATATATAGGCAAGTCGTTTGTTATCAACTGTGTCAATACAAAAAGTTCTGTAAATGCACCCTTGTATTCTTTAAACAAGGAATCTGCCACGATTACACTTTCTGCAGGTGCATCTGACATAGCACCCATTAGTCCTATGTCAAGAACAAAAAGCTTGAATACCGACATTTCCTCATAGAATTTCAAAGGTATGGAAGGTGTTGTGATTCGGTTTATCTGATATATGAGTCCAGCATCCAAAAGCCATTGTATGGCAATCTCGAATTCAGAAGCTCTTGCCCCCTTCTTTAAAGCGCCAAAGATGAATTTTTTGTTTTCTTTAGCAAGCTGGGCAGGAATAGAGTCCCACACCATATTAATGCGGGGAACCTCCTGACTAGGAGCATGCTTAGAGAAGTCTCTTCGATAATCGAATAAGATTTGCTTCTGAATATTGCGCACTTCCTCAAGATTCTTAGTGCTGGCAAATTCTGCTACAGCTGCAGGCATACCTCCAACGTAATAATACTGACGCAGACAATCAATAAAACGAACAGACAAGGAATCGATAATAGAAAAATCTTTTGTGGCAAGAATATCAACCAATGGTTGTTCGCCTATTGCCATAAGAAACTCATCGAAAGTCATAGGATACATCTTTATCATATCAACCTTACCCACAGGGAATGAAGTGTTATTATGAAGTGAAATACCAAGTAGCGAACCTGCAACAGCTACATGATATTGTGGTGCATCCTCACAGAAATACTTCAAGGAGTTTAGTACTGTAGGACTTTCTTGTATCTCGTCGAAAATGATAAGAGTGTTCCCAGGCTCGATATTAACATGAAGAATGGCAGAAAGAGAAAGCAATATTCTACTGATATTATAATCTTGCGAGAATATCTTTTCTAACATTTTATTCTTGTCACAATTGACATAAGCCATCTTCTCATAGCATTGAGAGCCAAACTCTCTCAATATATATGTTTTACCCACCTGCCTTGCACCATTGAGAATCAACGGTTTACGATTCTTTTTATTCTTCCAATCGATGAGCTTTGACAATACATTTCTCTTCATATCTACATTTTTTTGCACGAGTTTATAGGATATCGCTACATTCATTTGCACGAATATCTGCAGCAAAGATACATTTTTTCGCACGAATATTCACCATATTCCTACATTTTTTTGCACGAACATATATAGTATTAGGCAAAATTAACAGCAGAGAAGATTATTGTTAGCCATATAGCAAGCAAAAAAAAGCATGACGCAACACAACGTGTGTGCGCCATGCTTTTTTAGGGTATGATATTGCCCTTGGGCATAGGAGCCAGGGCAAGGAATCTGAAGAGTGATTATTTTCTGCCGCCCTTGATCTTCTCGACATAAGCGTCGAGACTGGCGATGGCGGTGATGTTGACAACATCGCGAACCGACGACTCTGAGTCGGTGAAGTGGATAGGCTTGTTCAAGCCCATCTGGACAGGACCGATAATTTCTACATCGTTAGAGAGCATCTGAAGGAGCTTGTAGGCAGAGCGAGCGCTGGTGAGGTTAGGGAACACGAGGGTGTTGCAATCCTTGCCTGCAAGCTTAGAGAATGGATATAGGTCGTCGCGCAACTGACGGTTGAGAGCGCAACCTATCTGCATTTCTCCATCTACGCAGAGCTCTGGCTCTTCCTGGTGTAGACGTGCGACGGCATCCTTAACCTTCTGTGAGCCTGGGGCTTTATCAGAACCGAAGTTAGAATAGCTTATCATGGCGATGTTTGGAGTGTCGTTGAAGAAGTCGACGGTATGAGCAGCCAACTTGGCGATAGCCACGAGGTCGTCGGTGGTAGGGTCGCCATTTACGAGTGTGTCGCCAAGATACAGGATTCCCTTAGGGCTATTGATGATATGCATGGTACCGAAGGTGGAATTGCCCTCACGAATGCCTACTACCTCTTTAGCAACCTTGATGGTGTTAGAGTATTTGGTGTAGAGACCTGTGATGAAAGCGTCGGCATCGCCAGTTTCAACCATCATCATACCGAAGTAGTTGCGCTCATACATCTTGTCGTAAGCCTCCTGGAAGGTATAGCCATCGCGCGCACGCTTTTCAGAGAGGTGCTTAGCATAGGTGGCACGACGACCCTGCTCCTGGTCGGCACGCATATCAATGAGCTCGATGCCTGTGAGGTCGAGTTTGAGACGTGCAGCCATACGGCGCAGACGGTTTGGGTTGCCAAGCAAGATAGGATAGCAGATACCCTCGGTCTTTGCCTGAACGGCAGCCTTCATCATGGTGTTGTGTTCGCCCTCGGCAAATACTACGCGCTGTGGGTGTTCGGCAGCAGCAGCATGGATGGTGCGTGTGAACTTAGTTTCCTGACCAAGCAACTGGCGTAGACTCTGCTTGTAGGCATCCCAGTCGGTGATAGGAGTACGAGCCACACCACTCTCTATGGCAGCCTTGGCAACGGCAGCACTAACCTCGGTGATGAGGCGTGGGTCGACAGGCTTTGGAATAAAGTAGCTTGGACCGAAGGTGAGGTCGTTGACATGGTATACCTCGTTTACCACATCAGGCACAGGCTGCTTAGCCAAATCGGCAATGGCATGAACGGCAGCGAGCTTCATTTCTTCGTTGATGCCACGAGCGTGAACGTCGAGGGCACCACGGAAGATGTATGGGAAACCGATTACGTTGTTGATCTGATTAGGATAGTCGGAACGACCTGTAGACATCAATACGTCTGGGCGACTTGCCATAGCATCCTCGTAGCTAATCTCAGGCACAGGGTTTGCCAAAGCGAAGACGATAGGGCTTGGAGCCATAGAGCGAATCATGTCTTGCGAGAGCACGTTGCCCTTAGACAAACCTACGAAGACGTCGGCACCACGAACAGCCTCTTCGAGAGTGTGGACATCGCGACGGTCGGTAGCGAAGAGTTTCTTCTGAGGAGTGAGCTTTTCGCGGTCGGAAGTGATAACGCCCTTAGAGTCGAGCATCACGATATTTTCGACCTTAGCGCCAAGAGCCACATAGAGCTTGGTGCAAGAGATAGCTGCAGCGCCAGCACCATTTACTACGATCTTGACATCGGCAATATTCTTGCCAGCCACTTCGAGAGCATTCTTTAAGCCAGCAGCCGAGATGATGGCTGTGCCGTGCTGGTCGTCGTGCATAACAGGGATGTCGAGAGTCTTCTTCAAGCGCTCTTCGATATAGAAACACTCAGGAGCCTTGATATCTTCAAGGTTGATACCGCCAAAGGTAGGAGCAATCTTCTCTACAGCTTCGCAGAATTTCTCAGGATCTTTCTCTGCAACTTCGATATCGAAAACGTCGATACCGCCATATATCTTAAAGAGCAATCCCTTGCCCTCCATAACAGGCTTACCGCTCATAGCGCCTATGTCGCCAAGACCAAGCACAGCGGTGCCGTTGGAGATAACGGCAACAAGGTTGCCCTTGTCGGTGTATTTGTAAACGTCGTCAGGGTTTTCCTGAATAGCGAGACATGGATATGCCACACCAGGTGAATATGCCAAGCTCAAGTCGGTTTGGGTAGTGTAAGGCTTAGTAGGCTTTACTTCGATTTTACCCGGACGGCCATTCTCGTGGTATTCAAGAGCGGCCTCTTTTGTAATCTTTACCATTAGTGTATATGTTATTGTGTTGATAATTCTATTATCAAGGGAAGTGAACTGTAATATTGCACACTTTCTTGTTTTGTATGCAAAGATAGTAGAAACGAGTGAAATATCAAAAGAAAAATTCGGCTTTTTAGCACGATAACGTTGTCATTTATATAAAAGTAGAATAAAAATGTAATAAATCTATAATAAAACTTATAGTAGAAGATAAAGTTTTATTCTTTTTTTCGTAACTTTGCAGCAAAATACAAAAAGACATAAAACTCATGAGCAAATTAACATCACCACAAGCTTATAGGGAAGAACTCAAACAGCGCATTATAGATGTGGCTATGAAGGAGTTTTGGCAGAAAGGCGTAAAGGCTGTCAAAATGGACGACATAGCTAACGACCTAACTATTTCTAAGCGCACTCTGTATGAAACATACGAAAACAAAGAGGTGTTGTTGCTAGAGGTACTGAAACATCATAAGCAACAACAGCACAATCACGTGGCTGAGTTTTCAGAAAAGGTGAACGGCAATGTGATGGACATTATCTTTGAACTTTATAATATGCATGTGGAATCATGCAAGAAGATAAACCCTATATTCTACGAGGAGCTGAAGAAATATCAGAAGGTGACGGAGTATCTCGCAGTCACGGCAGATAAGGACGAGAAGGATACTCAGACTTTCTTTAAGGCTGGTATTGAACAGGGATATTTCCGCCCTGAGCTCAACTATAATGTGCTGTCGAAGATTATGCGACTGAGCGCTAAGTATGTGGTGGAGCATGAGGATATAAGCCAATACGACTGCGACTTTATATTCAAAAACGTGATCTTCGTTTTCTTCCGCGGTTTCTGCACCATCAAGGGCATAGAGGCAGTGGACAAGAAATTCACTTAAATTCTTCACTTAAATCCGCAAGCAGCTGGGGAATGTAAGGGCGTTGCCAGTCGGAAGGATGAAGGCGAAGGTCATCGTAGCGCAAGATGTCGATATCGATGGCTATGCAGCCTTTTTGTCGTTCTTCGCGACTATCGCCAAGAGTTGTTTCCATAAGCTTTGTCATTGCTATAATTTCTTGCAATGGCAACGAAGAATGAACACGGCATAAGCAATTTAGGAAATTGGGACCAGCAATGCCAATAGGCTCAGTAGACAACACACGCGAAAAAGAGGCGTCGGCGAACTTACGTCGCAGAGCCTCGTGAGCGTGTTGCATATTGTTGTTGGCATCGTGGTTAGAGCCCAACGATATCAGTATGTCGTGTTCCATCTTTCTTTTTGAATACTTATTTATCCCTTGCGCAAGATTTATTCCTTGCGTTTCCATATTTTTACTATTTTGCCTCGTATCGCCATGATGTTGAAGAGCGAAACGAAGACAAGGAGCGAGAGTCCGCATACCAATGCTGGCAGCATATTGCCATCGGGGATGTCGGGGAATAGGGATATGAGGATATTCATATAGTATGTGCGCACAAAGGCAAGGATGGCAAATGCCAAGACGAAGACTACTACACCAAGACCTATGGTGAGCAACTGATATGGAAAAGCCACTTGCTGCGGACTATAGCCGATGAGCAATAGGTTTTCGAGCTTGGTGGTATTCTTCTGCACCAACAAGAATACGCTGAGCATCAGGATATAGAAGCTGAGCAGCGAGATGATGATACCTACGCCTACCACTACCGACACCATGAGGCGAAGGAAGTAGGTGGTTTTCTCGGTAGCGAGATTGTTGTCTTCAGCCTCGTAGCCATGCTGCGAGAGATAGTTGGCAACATTGTTGTCGGCAGCATTTGCCACATCGAGAATCAGGCGATTAGGCAATGAGGTGGCGCTTGGCGCATAGCGATTGTTGGTATACTCGATGAATGATTGTGGCACGAGGATGGTGTTTAGGCGCGAAGAAAAGCCTATCACCTTGCCATGATAATGGTCGCTATAACCGTTGGCTGCCACAAAGAGATTGAAATTTATCATGCCCACCAAACCTTCGGAGAGTTTTGGAAGCTGACGGCTCTGGGCAAAGCCAAAATTATACATCGCCATATATGAGCGAGGCAACAAGATGGGCACTTCGGTAGAGCCTGCATCATAGTGCCACTTAGAGGCAGGAAGGTCGACAAACTTGTCGGGCACACTCTCGAAGAAGAGTTCTGAGCTCAGCACCTCGCTACCATTGATATCCATGCGTGCCATAACCTTGTATTCGGTAGACGTGAATTTGCCAAGATTGTTGACGAAAGGTTGCGAAGAGAGTTCGTCGAGCTCGGAAGCCGAGAATCGATTGTCGCCACCACCAAAGGCACCCGCAGCACCCACCTTCTTGCTCAGAATGAGATAGTCGGTGCGCAAAAAGCTGTCGCCGGAGGTGAATACTGGTTCCACATCACGATACATCTGATAGCCCAACATAAGGATGAGCATACCAAAAAGGTTGGCAAGAGCAAAGCCCGCAAACTGGGCAATGCTAATATGCTGTCTGAGTAATTTCCAAATCATTGTATTAGTAATATTGTTATCCGCCAGGATGCCTACTCCATCAGAGCAGCACTACCCTATCATAATCTATCTTCATATGTTTGCCGATGCTGGTGACAACGACTGCGGCACCCTGCTTGCCGGCTTCTTCGAGCATCAGCTGCGCCATGATGTCGGAGTTGTGGTCGTCGAGATGCGATATAGGCTCGTCGGCTACGATAAAGTCGAAGGGCTGAACCAAGGCTCTCATCATAGCCACACGCTGCTGTTGTCCAAACGACATAAGGCCAACCTTGCTATCCACCTTGTCGGCTATGCCAAGGCGCTCGAACCACGAAAGGATGGTTTGCTGGTCGGTATGCTGAGTGATGCGATTCTTGATTTGCACATTCTCAAGGGCTGTAAGCTCAGGAAAGAGGCGCAACTCCTGGAAAAGCATGCTGATATGGTTGCGGCGAACGGATATCCAGTCGCTAACGCGATAGGTCATGGTATCAACATCGTCAAACTTCAGGCTGCCGCTATAGTCGCGACGATAGCCAAGAAGATAGCTGCAGAAAGTGCTCTTGCCCTTTCCACTTTGTGCTTCGATAAGATATTTCTTGCCTTTTTCGAGCTTTAGGTCAGAGAGCCATACTTCTGACTGTAAGTCGCCTTGTTGCTGCGAAAACACATGAGGCAAGACATTTTCTAAATGTATAGTGTTCATGTTTATGTTATAAAAAAGCGGACGATTATGGGATTTCCACTCCACCCCGCTATTTCACCTTATATAATATTGTTTCTACATTTCCGAATATTGGGCGTACCATAGAGGCTACGGCTGAAGCATTAGAGCCTGTGAGGGCTGAGATATTGGCAACCAAAGCAAACTTTGAGCCCTTTACCTGGTCGGCTATCATTGGCGAAATGCCATTAGGCGAAGCTACGATGGATTTCTCAGCCTCGTCGGGATTGCTACCGCTAAAGAATTGCTTGTCGGCAGTTACGCCAAAGCAAAACGAGGTTTTGCCGTCGGTATAGCGATAGGCATTTGGTTTCCAGTCTAAGAGTTTTCCACCCTGAGGCACACTCTGCTTCCAATAGTCGATATCGGCAAGCCATTTGGTGTGGGCAAGTTCGGCAGCCATAGACATGGCTATATGGCCATCGGCATAAGAAGGAGTGATGACAGCCATTTCGCCATCCACGCTCTTGATGATATTGTCCATATCGATGGCTGCATTGATGCCCGCAAGCATAGCCTGCAAACCACGATTGGCACGCATGATGTTGAGGAACTTAGCGCCATCTACATTAACAAACATTCCGCAAGCGGCATTGGCTGGCATAGACTGTGTGTAGCGCCCCTTGATAGGACGATATGAGGCGTAAGACTCCTTGAGAGCATCGTCTATTTTCTTATTATACGAGAATGTGCTACCATCAATAACCATCAAGCCCTTGGAAATAGAGATTTTGGCTGAAACCATAATCTGCGAAGGGTCGGCATCCTTAGGAGCGCCAAGGGTGAAAGGCATGACGAGCTGATTAGGCATGGCTGAAGCTTGAGCCACCATAGCCATCGACGACTGTATGGTGTCGAGGGTTTGGAATATCTGCGAAGAGGCTGCACCCTCGTCTTCGTCCTGGGATAAGAAGCGAGCCATCTGATTGATGGCAGAAGCCTTGTCGCCAGGATTGACAGGACCGAGCACCAGCATCACATCATCTGAATATCCTGCGAGCCATGCTCCGCCAACCAAGGCAAAGCTATAGCCACGCTTTTCTTCCACGTCGCCTCCTGCTTTAGCAAGAGCCTTTGACAAAAGGTCGGCATCGTGGACAGCCGTACAAACGCCAAGGTTGCCTTCGGCTGTTTCAAAGAGATACACCTTTTGGCTAAGGTCAATGCCTGTTTTGCCAAGATCTGTGGTCTTGAGCAAAGTTTTGAGAACGAGAGTGCTTCCTACGCCACTCATCTGGGCAGCATCGACGGAGATGATAGCAGTAGCCTGCTTAGGAATGGCATTTACATAGTCGGTATTAGAGCAGCTGCTGAGCATGCTCACGAAAGCCATTGCCAAAATGCCTATTGCTGCACGAAAATATCTTTTCATCTTATTGTGTTTATTTACGCTTAGCGAGGTTTGCCATGGCTACAGCCATAAGGGCTGCAGTCTCTGTGCGCAGTCGGCTATTGCCAAGAGTGATAGACTTATATCCTTTGGCTACTGCCTGCTTAACCTCATCGATAGAGAAATCGCCCTCAGGACCAATGAGCACGGTAATGTCGTCGTCGGCAGGCAATTGCTGGAGCTCGGTATAAAGGTCGGTGCGCTCCACCTCGTCGTAGCAATGAGCTATGAAGACATGACCTTTGTGGGGAGTAGCGAGAAACTCCTTGAAAGTTTGTAGTTGGTTTACGACGGGTTTCCATGGTTTGCGGCTCTGCTTAACTGCCGACACCACAATCTTGTCGAGCCTCACGGTGCGCAGATTCTTGCGCTCAGAGAATTTGCAGTTAAGGAAGCTTAGCTCGTCGAAACCTATCTCGGTAGCTTTCTCGGCAAACCACTCCACTCTATCCATCATCTTTGTTGGAGCCATGGCGATGTGTATGTTGCCATGCCATGTTTTCTCTTGTGGCATAACTTCCTGAATCTCATACATGCAATGCTTTGTTGCGGCTATTGTCACCACGGCACGATAGAAGGTTCCTTCGCCATCCATCAGGAACATCTCGTCGCCACTCTGTAGGCGCAACACTCGCAGAGCGTGCATAGCCTCTTCTTGTGGCAACTCGGTTTCGTTGGCTGCATTAAGAACGTAAAAGTATCTTGCTTCTTTCATTTTGTTTATTACATAAAAACGTAGAATGTAGTACACCTTATTTATATAAGTACACTACATTCCACGTGGATATTTTATTTTCAATTAAACTTTCTTAGGACGGAATATCAAGGCAAAGGCTATGCCTACAACCAAGGCATAAGCGGCAAAGATATACCAGCATGATTGCCATTCTGTTACGCCATCTATGGTATAATAGTTTACCACCTGCTGAGCACCGAGGGTGCCGATGGTGGCTCCGATGCCGTTTGTCATGAGCATAAACAAGCCCTGAGCACTTGAGCGTATTTCAGAGTCGGTAGACTTGTCGACGAAGAGCGAGCCCGAGATATTGAAGAAGTCGAAGGCTACACCATATACTATCATCGACAATATAAACATCCATACGCCACTACCAGGATTACCAGCTCCGAACAATCCGAAGCGCAACACCCAAGCAAACATGGCGATGAGCATCACATTCTTGATGCCGAAACGCTTCATGAAGAATGGTATAAGCAATATACATACCGTTTCGCTCATCTGAGAGAGAGAAATCAGCATGTTGGCATGCTGAACTCCAAAGGTGTCAGCATATTCTGGTATACTACCGAAGCTGGTGATGAAAGGATTTGCAAAGCCATTGGTGATCTGAAGGCTCACGCCAAGCAACATCGAAAAGATGAAGAATATAGCCATACGCTTTTGCTTGAACAAAGCAAATGCCTTGAGACCAAGTGCTTCGGAGATGCTCTGTTTCTCGTTACTGCTGCTAACAGGACATGCAGGCAAAGAGAAAGTATAAAGGAACAACAGGATGCCTATGACGCCCGAAGTGGCAAACTGAAATTCGTTGGCTTGGAAGCCCATGAGGTCGACAAGCCACATGGTGCAGATGAAGCCCACGGTGCCAAACACACGGATGGCAGGGAAATCCTTCACGGTGTCTAATCCTGCTTTGGTTAGAGCGTTGTAGGCAACGGAGTTTGAGAGTGCCAAGGTTGGCATATAGAAAGCCACACTTATAGAATAGATGGTGAACAATGTGCCAAACGCAATTTCGCCACCCGCAGTATTTGCGTAAGATACCATAGCTCCCATGAACAATCCTGCTATCAGATGGCAGAATCCCAATAGTCGCTGTGCCGGTATCCATCTATCGGCAACGATACCCATTATGGCAGGCATAAAGATAGATACGATACCCTGCATGGCATAGAATATACCGATGTGTTGTGCCATGTCATGGTTGACAAGATAGGTGCCCATAGATGTGAGGTAGGCACCCCATACAGCGAACTCCAAGAAGTTCATTAAAGCTAATCGAATTTTCAGCATCATAAGTTTAAAGGTTTTTATTATTAAGGTGCAAAGATAATGCAAACGAGTGGAATAACAAAAGAAAAACGCAGTTTTCTTTTTTATTCCCGAGTGCAGCCTATCTTATGAAAAGATAGTGCAAACGAGTGGAATAACAAAAGAAATTAATCGTATTTTACAAGAAAATTAACAAATATCTTAGGTTCACATAAGAAGATAATAGTAATTTTGCAACAAAATCTGATAACACATAAAACAAATCTAAATGAAGAAAAGAATATCATCTATTTTCTGCCTTCTGGCATTGGCTATAATAAGCATACAAGCCAAAGACTACAACGTGAAAGACTATGGCGCTATTGGCGATGGCAAAACACTTGACCATATAGCCATTAATGTCACCATCGACACTTGTGTAGCCCACGGTGGCGGACGAGTGGTGTTGCCAGCCGGCACATATCTATGTGGTAGCATAAGAATGAAGAGCAATGTGGAGCTACATCTGATGACAGGCTCAAAGATTCTCGCAGCACCAGCATCGATGAAGGCTTACGACGAGGCTGAGGAGTTTGAGGGTACTGCATATCAGGATGGAGGACACACATATTTCAAGAATAGCCTTATCTATGCCATCGGAGCCAACGATGTTTCGATTACTGGTAGAGGTATGATCGATGGCGAGGGACTGACAAGACGAGATACCGAGAATGGTGGCAACCTGCATGGTGGCAACATCGGTACTGGCGACAAGGCTATTGCCTTTAAGCAATGCCGCAACATATTGATTCGCGATGTTACCATATATCGTGGTGGCCACTTCGGAATTATCGTTACGGGATGTGAACTTGGAACCATAGACAACGTCATCGTAGATACTAATCGCGATGGTATCGACATCGACTGCTGCAAATATCTCACCGTGAGCAACTGTAAGATAAATACTCCTCACGACGACGGCTTGGTATTGAAGAGTTCGTATGCGCTGAAGAAGCCTGTTATAACTGAGCATATCACTATAACTAACTGTGTGATAACGGGATATAAGCTTGGCACATTGCTCGACGGTAGCTACGTTCCTGAAAAGGTTGGCTGGGTATGCGGAAGATTTAAGCTTGGCACCGAGTCGAATGGTGGCTACAAGAATATCTCGCTCAGCAACTGCACCTTTATGTATAGCAGCGGTTTGGCTTTCGAGGAGGTAGACCAGGGCATCATGGAGAACATCGTGGTAAACAATATCACCATGAACCATGTGCACCACTACCCTATCTACATCACCACAGGTTGCCGCAATCGTGGACCAAAGGAGCGCACCACGGTATCTACAGGTCGCGACATCATGATAAGTAATGTGGTGGCTAACGATATAGACTCTTTGGCAGGAATCATAGTTACTGGTATGCCTGGCGAACCTCTGCTCAACATATCGCTAAGCAGCATTCGTTTGCAATATCGTGGTGGTGGCAAAGCAGAATTGGCTAAGAAGGAATATCGGGAGCAAGGCACAAACTATCCTGAGCCTAAGTTTGCAAAAGAAACTCCAGCCTTCGGACTTTACGCTCGCCACGTGGATGGCATCGAGGTTGACAATGTGAGCTTCACAACCATAAAGCCCGACTATCGTCCAGCCATAATGTTAGACGATGTGAAGAATGAGCGCATCATCAACATCAAGGCTGATTTACAAAAAGGAAGCAAAATGATAGTGAAGAAGAATGTTGCGAAATAACTAAGAAATAACTATAACTAAGAAATAACTATAACTAAGAAATAACTATAACTAAGAAATAACAACAACTAAGAAATAACAATATAATAAAAGCCAAGAAAATCATATTTCTTTTCTTGGCTTTTATTTCTTACTTTTATTTCTTACTTTTATTTCTTATATGTGTATTCATTCATCAAAAGAGAGTCTTCTAACGAGATGATGAATACACATATTTTTTGCCCGTCCACACGAGCTTGCGCTTATCAGCAATTGCTGTCATGCTCGCCTTATTGTCCTTAGCTGCCATTGGCAACGACAACGAAAGGCAGATATCGTCGTTTTCTATCGACTGCTGAGCGCTAACGAGCGCCACTACAACATCGTTTCTAAGCTCTGCGTATCGCTCTTGGCTTATGCTATCAGGCTTGGTATATAGGCTGTCGGCAGCATCTGCGATAGATGTAAAAGGCAGATATTTGCTTGCATCCAACAGCTGCCAATCAAGGCTATATAAGCTTATCTTGCTCTCGGGTTTTGGAGCCTTGTAGGTGTAGACCATGCACACCAAGGTGTCACCTTCGGCTGTAGGCAAAAGGCGCATAGATAGCTCGCTGGCTTTTGTAACCATAATGTGGAGATAGTTTGCCGTGATGGTATCCATAACGCTATGCGAACCGAGGCGGTTGTTAACCTCTGCCTTCACCTTATAGTCTACGAGGTCGAGCATTTCGAGTCGGCGAACTTTATCGATAGCAACAACTACAGAGTCTGGCATCGACTTCCATACGCTTCTGATTTCTCGCGCTTGAGCTGTAGCAGAAAGAGCAATGAGCATCAAGGCTAATATATTTGTTTTCAGCGACATATCTTTATATTATTAAAGTGATTATAAGCTTCAGAATTCAAAGGGACCATATCTTAGCTGTGTGGTCCAGCCACCTTTGTAGGGCGAAACAAAGATTGTGAAAAGATGACCAAAATCCATTGGCGAACGTCCACCTTTATAGAATGCGGTATACTTATCCTCATAGTCTTTCGTTATAGCATGGCTACGTTTTAGCACCTTTGCTACTTCCTCAAGATGGCGCAACGCTTTCGCCTTTCCTGCCTGGCGACTATAGAAGCGAGCTTCGACCAGCTGACCATCAGAAAACTTGAAGTAAGCCTCGTCCCATGTCATGCCCTCGTATTCCACCTTATTATAAATAACCTTATCGGCTTCCACCTTTGCAGGCTTGCCCAAAATAGATTCTATATTTCTAAGAGCATCTGCATATCGAGTACCAAATAGTTCGGTCGACAGACCATGCGCATACGATAACGCTGTCATCATAATGCATACTGCCAACAACATTATTTTCTTCATTTCTTCTATTCTATAATTCCTTTTCTGATTTATCAAGCTGCAAAGTTAATCATTATCATCGAGAAATGCAAAAGAGAAACGATATTCTATTTCCCTTAAGCTTTATAAGAAGAACGCAAATGCAGTACAAAGTTAGGCGTTTATATCGGGAATTTGAATTATTTTAGCTACTTTTGCAAAGTTTTTCAAAATAAGCACAGGAAAAAAGAAAATATGATTACAGTTGATGGACTGACCGTTGAATTCGGCGGCACCACCCTATTCAAAGACATTTCCTTCCAAATAAACGAGAAGGACCGTATAGCCCTCATGGGTAAAAATGGCGCAGGCAAAAGTACGCTGCTCAAGATAATAGCTGGCGTACGACAAGCTACACGCGGCACTGTTTCCGCACCTAAGGATTGCGTCATAGCATATTTGCCACAGCACCTGATGACCGAAGACGGACGTACCGTTTTTGAAGAGACGTGCCAGGCTTTTGCTCATCTCCACGAGATGCAGGCAGAGATAGACAGCATCAACAACGAACTTGCCACTCGTACCGACTACGAGAGCGACGAATATATGCGACTCATAGAGAAAGTATCGACTCTATCAGAAAAATTCTATGCCATCGACATTACTCACTTCGAGGAAGACGTTGAGAAAACTCTTCTCGGTCTTGGATTCGAGCGCACAGACTTCAATCGTCCTACTAGCGAATTCTCAGGTGGTTGGCGTATGCGTATAGAACTTGCTAAATTGTTGCTAAAATCGCCAGACGTACTACTTCTTGATGAGCCTACCAACCACCTTGACATAGAATCTATTGGTTGGTTGGAAGATTTCATTTGCAACAGCTCAAAAGCTGTAGTAGTGATAAGTCACGACCGCAAATTCGTAGACAACATCACTACACGTACCATCGAGGTTACCATGGGACGCATCTACGACTATAAAGCCACATATAGCCATTATTTGGAATTGCGCAAGGAACGTCGTGAGCAGCAGATGAAACAATATGAGGAACAGCAGAAGATGATTGCTGAAACAAAGGATTTTATAGAACGTTTCAAAGGCACATATTCAAAAACCTTCCAAGTGCAGAGCCGCGTAAAAATGCTTGAAAAACTTGAGCTAATTGAAGTTGACGAAGAAGACACCAGTCGTCTACGCTTAAAATTTCCACCAAGCCCACGCAGTGGTGCATATCCTGTACAGATGAGCGATGTGGCTATGGCATTCGACGGTAAGCAGATATTCAGCGGAGTAAACCTCACAGTAGAGCGTGGCGACAAGATTGCTTTTGTAGGTCGCAATGGTGAGGGTAAATCTACTCTTGTAAAATGTATCATGGGACAACTACATAACCAAGGCAAGCTGGAGCTCGGCCATAATGTGCAGATAGGCTACTTTGCTCAAAACCAAGCTTCGCTACTCGATGGCGAGTTTACGGTATTCCAGACAATCGACGAGGTTGCCAAAGGCGAGATTCGAAACAAGATACGCGACTTGCTTGGTGCCTTTATGTTTGGTGGCGAAGACTCTACCAAAAAGGTGAAAGTGCTCTCAGGTGGCGAGCGCACACGTCTTGCAATTCTCAAATTGCTGCTTGAGCCAGTAAACTTGCTTATCCTTGATGAGCCTACCAACCATCTCGATCTCAAGACAAAGGATGTTCTAAAGCAGGCTCTTCAAGATTTCGACGGCACACTAATCGTAGTAAGCCACGACCGCGACTTCCTTGATGGCCTTGTCACCAAAGTATATGAATTTGGTCATGGTCGCGTACGTGAACATCTCTGCGGCATATACGAGTTCTTGGAATCAAAGAAAATGGAAAGCCTCCAAGAATTGGAGAAAAAGCACTAAGGATTCTACAAGAGAACAAACAACAAGAGGCAGCATATTTTATTGCTGCCTCTTTTGCTATTTTATCAATTGCTCTTTTTTCTTTTGCTAAGCAGCAGTATTGTAAAACACGTGTAAAACATGCCAACAAAAACTGTAAGACATGTGTAAAACATTTAGCACCCTTAGCTTCATTCTTGAATTACAATTACTTTATATAAAAAAATAAATGGAAAGTATTGATACACAACACTTTCCACTTAAATTATTTAGAGATAATATTTGCTATTATTCCTCAACAGCAGCCTGTGCGGCCGCCAATCTTGCGATAGGAACGCGGAATGGAGAACATGAAGCATAGTTCATACCAATCTTTGCACAGAACTTAACAGAACTTGGCTCACCACCATGCTCACCACAGATACCACAACGGAGACTTGGGCGAACAGCGCGACCCTTTTCAACTGCCATTTCGATGAGCTGACCAACACCATTCTGGTCGAGAACCTGGAATGGGTCTACCTTCAAGATCTTCTTCTCCAAGTATACAGGCAAGAAGCTTGCGATGTCGTCGCGGCTGTAACCGAATGTCATCTGTGTAAGGTCGTTGGTACCGAATGAGAAGTACTCAGCCTCAGTAGCAATCTTATCAGCTGTGAGGGCAGCACGTGGAATCTCAATCATAGTACCGATTTCGAACTGGATTTCGATGCCATACTCTGCGAATACTTCCTTAGCAGTCTTCTGGATAATTTCCTTCTGCTGCTTAAACTCATAGAGAATACCGATAAGAGGAACCATGATCTCAGGCATTGGGTTCTTGCCTTCCTTCTTAAGTTCGCAAGCTGCAGAAAGGATAGCGCGAGTCTGCATAGCTGTAATCTCAGGGAATGTGATACCCAAACGGCAACCACGGTGACCGAGCATAGGGTTGTTTTCAGCCAAAGAAGCTACACGACGCTTGATAGTAGCTACGTCTACGCCCATCTGCTTAGCCATAACTTCCTGACCAGCAAGATCGTGAGGTACGAACTCGTGGAGAGGTGGGTCGAGCAAGCGGATGTTTACTGGGCAACCATCCATAGCCTCGAGGATACCCTTGAAGTCAGCCTTCTGATATGGCAACAACTTAGCCAAAGCCTTCTCACGTCCCTCTACTGTATCAGCGAGAATCATCTCACGCATAGCAACAATCTTCTTGTCCTCGAAGAACATGTGCTCAGTACGTGTAAGACCAATACCCTTAGCACCGAAAGCGCGAGCCACCTGTGCATCGTGTGGAGTATCAGCATTTGTGCGAACCTGAAGCTTGGTGTACTTGTCGCAGAGGTCCATCAATTCCTTGAAGTCACCGCTGAGCTCAGCAGCCTTTGTAGGAACCTCGCCAGCATAAACCTGACCTGTAGAACCATTCAATGAGATGTAGTCACCTTCTTTATATACAGTACCGTCGATTTCTACGGTCTTTGCCTTATAGTCAACATTGATGCCACCAGCACCCGAAACGCAGCACTTACCCATACCACGTGCAACAACGGCAGCGTGAGATGTCATACCACCACGTGCTGTGAGGATACCCTCTGCAGAAGCCATACCTGCCAAATCCTCAGGACTTGTCTCGATACGAACCATGATAACCTGGTGACCATCAGCATGCCAAGCCTGAGCGTCGTCAGCGTGGAACACGATCTGACCGCAAGCAGCACCTGGAGATGCAGGCAATCCCTGTGTGATAACCTTTGCCTGGAGCAAAGCCTTCTTGTCGAATACAGGGTGGAGAAGTTCGTCGAGCTTCTGTGGCTCGCAACGCATGATAGCTGTCTTCTCGTCGATCATACCCTCGTGGAGAAGATCCATAGCGATCTTAACCATAGCAGTACCAGTACGCTTACCATTACGAGTCTGGAGGAACCATAGCTTACCTTCCTGTACGGTGAACTCCATATCCTGCATATCGTGATAGTGGTGCTCAAGCTTATCCTGCAACTCGTCGAGCTGCTTATAAATCTCAGGCATAGCCTCTTCCATAGAAGGGTATTTCTCTACGCGCTCTTCTTCGCTAATACCAGCACGCTCAGCCCAACGCTGTGAACCAATCTTTGTAATCTGCTGTGGAGTACGAATACCAGCCACAACGTCCTCGCCCTGTGCATTTACGAGGTACTCACCATTGAAGAGGTTTTCGCCATTTCCTGCATCACGGCTGAAGCATACACCAGTAGCACTTGTCTCGCCCATGTTACCGAATACCATGGCCATAACGCTAACAGCTGTACCCCACTCATCAGGAATACCCTCCATCTTACGATAAAGAATAGCGCGCTCGTTCATCCAGCTGCGGAACACAGCGCAGATAGCACCCCAAAGCTGCTCGATAGGATCAGTTGGGAAGTCCTTGCCTGTGCGCTCCTTGATAGCTGTCTTGAAGAGGCTAACGAGCTTCTTCAATTCCTCTACAGAGAGGTCCTTGTCAAGCTTAACGCCACGCTCAGCCTTTACGCTCTCGATGATTTCCTCGAATGGATCAATATCTTCTTTGTTTTCAGGCTTCATTTCCAACACCACGTCACCATACATCTGTACGAAGCGGCGATATGAGTCGTAAACGAAGTGAGGGTTGCCAGTCTTCTCTACCAAGCCTTCAGCCACCTCGTCGTTAAGACCAAGGTTGAGGATGGTATCCATCATACCAGGCATAGACGCACGTGCACCTGAGCGTACACTAACGAGCAAAGGATTCTTGGTATCACCGAACTTTGAGTTCATCAAATTTTCGGTATGAGCAACGGCTGCCATTACCTCATTCTGAAGAATTTCCTTGATTTTTTCCTGTCCTACTTCATAGTATTCGTTACAGCAGCTTGTTGTAATAGTAAAACCTGGAGGAACAGGCACTCCAATAAGGTTCATTTCTGCAAGGTTGGCACCCTTGCCACCTAGTTCTTCACGCATTTTTGCGTTACCTTCAGCTTTACCATTACCGAAGGTGTAAACTCTTTTTTCACTCATGGTTAATTTAGGTATCCAAATGTTTATAATATAGTTTAAGATATTTCGATGTCAATGAGTGCAAATTTAATATTTTTCGTTTATTCTACAAAATATTTATTAGAAAAAATGTCAAGCATATATTACAAAATAATATGTTTGCGATAACAAAAAACAAGCATTCACCTACATTAAAGTCAGAAAGAATATATAAATACCGAAATAAAAACATTTTTCTTAATATTTTCCTATCATTTAGACATATTTATATCTATTTATTAACCTTAATGTAGAAACAAAGAAAGATAAGTGTTGCTGCATTCGGAAATAAAAAACAAATGAAATTTGTTTTTTATTCCACTCATTTGCATTAACTTTTCATAAGTTAAGCGGCACTCGGGAATAAAAAAACAAATGAGATTTGTTTTTTATTCCACTCATTTGCATTAACTTTGCACACCAATTATAATATAAAGAAAAAAACATGGCAAGAAAAAAGAAACCACTTCCATTATACGAGAATGTAACAATGACCGACGTTGCCGCTGAAGGCAAATGTCTGGTTAGAATAGACGACATGGTGGTGTTCGCACCTTTCTGCGTGCCTGGCGATGTAGTCGACTTGCAAGTCACCAAGAAGCGCAAAAGCTATTGCGAGGCTAAGGTTGTGAAGGTACATAAATATAGCGACACACGCGTAGTTCCTCCATGTAAGCACTTTGGTGTTTGTGGTGGATGCAAATGGCAGAATCTGCCTTACGAGGAGCAGCTCAAGGCTAAGCAGAAGCAAGTGCACGACCAGCTATCTCGCATTGCCAAGGTAGAGCTTCCTGAATTCCGCACCATCATGGGCTCGGTGAAGACTTTCGAATATCGCAACAAGATAGAATACGGATGCTCCAACAAGCGATGGTTCACCCAAGAGGAATTGCAGGCCATGCCAAAGTCTGACAATCCTGACGGCTCTTTGTTCCAAAGCGATGGCAACGTCCTCAATGCCATAGGTTTCCATATTCCTGGCGCTTTCGATAAGATTTATCCTATCACCAAGTGTTGGCTCATGGACGATTTGCACAACGATATGCGCAACTCCATCGACGCTTATGCCAAGGAGCATAATCTTAGCTATTACGACCTTCGTGCGCAGCATGGTTTGTTGCGCGACATCATGATTCGCAACTCTAATACAGGCGAATGGATGGTATTGGTACAGTTCCACTACGACGAGCCTGGCGACGAGGAGCGTGCAATGGCGCTTATGCAGTTTATTGCCGACAAGTTCCCTCAAATCACCTCCCTACTCTATGTAGACAATCAGAAGGGCAACGACACCTTTGGCGACCTCGACCTCACCGTCTACAAGGGCAACGACCATATCTTCGAACTTATGGAAGACCTCAAGTTCAAGGTTGGTCCTAAGAGTTTCTACCAGACCAACACCGAGCAGGCTTACCATCTTTATAGCGTGGCACGAGAATTTGCCCAACTCACAGGCAATGAGCTTGTCTACGACCTCTATACCGGCACCGGCACCATAGCCAACTTCGTGGCTCGCAAGGCTCGCAAGGTTATCGGCATCGAATATGTGCCTGAGGCTATCGAGGATGCAAAGGTGAATAGCCAGATAAACAACATCGACAACACTCTTTTCTATGCTGGCGATATGAAGGACATCCTCACCGACGATTTCATTGCTGAGCACGGTCGCCCAGATGTTATCATCACCGACCCTCCTCGCGCAGGTATGCACACCGATGTGGTAAAGACAATTCTTCGTGCGCAGCCTAAGCGCATCGTTTATGTAAGTTGCAACCCTGCTACTCAGGCTCGCGACCTTGCCGACCTTGATATATTATATAAGGTGGCAGCCGTTCAGCCTGTCGACATGTTCCCACACACTCCACATGTAGAAAATGTGGTATTGTTGGAGAAGAAGTAATTACACTATATAATAAAATAGGCAGCATGCTCAAAATGATGATGAGCTTGCTGCCTATTTTTTTGATTATTGCTATCGCTGTTTGTTTCAAGTATCGCTATTTCACTTCATACTTTCTTTTCTTCTTCACCGCACGATGTGGGGTTTGGCTTCCTCCACCAAACGATGTGAAGCCAGAAGCACCACGAGCCACACCACGATAGTCGGCATATCGGGCATTGATGCGGTCTACATAGTTGGCAGTTTCCGAACCTCGCATATAGCCACTCTTCACCACAGGGTCATTATAATAATGTGGAGTCTGCAAGCCGAGGATAAACTCTCTGACGTCAGCCCAACGATGCTTATTCTTACCATATTTCTCTGCCAGCGCCATGGCATCGCGCACATGATAGAAACCACCATTATATGATGCCAACACAAAGTTGATGCGCTCTTGGCGTTCTCTCACGTCCGAGAATTTGCCGTTGAGCATGGCAATATACTTACATGCAGCAGCAATATTCTTCTCAGGGTCGAACAAGTCGTTGCGCGATAGTCCCACCATGTCAGCCGTCGTAGGCATAATCTGCATTAATCCGCAAGCTCCTGCCCACGATCGTGCCTGAGGGTCGAAGGTTGATTCCTGATAGCATTGTGCCGCTATCAGTCGCCAGTCCCAACGAGCCAAAGGGGCATATTGCTGGAAATGACGGTCGTAGCGACTTATCACTCCTCCTGCCCTATTCAGCATAGGCGAAAACACACGTCGCTTCACGCTTCCCGTCGACAACAAGAAATTCTCGTCTTTCAACGTCTGCGCTATCATTCCTTGCTTAAACCATCCATTCAGCGCCTTTGCCAGTTCGCCATCCTTATCAGCCACCAGCCATCCCTTTTGTCCGCTGCTGTCGCGAACTCCAGCCATAGCCAGCTCTGCTGCCTTAGCCTTCGGAACCATATATGCCACGATGTCTGCCTCGCCATCTTTCAGGCGGCGCACCATCTCGGCAGTATCCTTGCACACGTCAACTCTCAACGACACTCCCAACTTCTGGGCAAACTTTTCTGCCAACAGATATTGCACTCCCATACCCTTGCCATGATATTCATAGTAAGAGTCAGGACCTGTCATTGTCAACACTATCAGCTCACCATTCGTCTGTATGTCGCTCAACGAGAATGCGTCATCATCAGGAATGCTGTCGCTCCCCACCACGGTTCCCCATGGTGTGGTTTCCACTTTCGGCTGACTGTCGCATCCCGCCAACAGTAGCCAAGCCGAAGATAATATGTATAAATATCTAATATTCATATAAAGTGAGTACAAAAGTAGCACTTTATTTGCATATACAGGCTAAAAACCTTAAATTTGCAACAAATTTTATCGAATCAACATCAATTTTCAATATGTTACGAATAGCAGTACAATCAAAAGGCAGGCTTTACGACGACACCATGAACCTGCTGGCTGAAGCCGACATAAAGGTTAGTTCCAGCAAACGCACATTATTGGTGCAGAGTTCCAACTTCCCACTCGAAGTGCTTTATCTTCGCGACGATGATATTCCTCAGAGCGTAGCCAACGGAGTTGCCGACATCGGCGTAGTTGGCGAAAACGAATTTGTGGAGCGTGGCGAAGATGCACAGGTTATAGCGCATCTCGGTTTCAGCAAATGTCGCTTGTCGCTTGCTATCCCTAAGGAGACAAACTATACTGGCCTTCAATGGTTCAACAACCGCAAGATAGCCACCAGCTATCCTAACATCTTGCGCAAGTTTATGAACAAAAACGGCATCAAAACCGATATCCATGTCATCACAGGTAGCGTAGAGATTAGTCCTGGCATCGGTCTTGCTGATGGCATCTTCGACATCGTTAGCTCTGGCTCTACTCTCGTCAGCAACAACCTCAAAGAGGTGGAAGTGGTGATGCAGAGCGAGGCTTTGCTCGTGGGCAATTGGCACATGGACGACGAGAAACATCAGACTCTCAACGAGATGCTGTTCCGCTTTGAGGCTGTGCGCTCGGCTCAAGACAAGAAATATGTGATGATGAATGCTCCTAAAGACAAAATCAAGGCTATCACAGAAGTGTTGCCTGGCATCAAGAGCCCGACCATCATTCCTCTTGCCGACGACGAATGGTGCTCTATCCATACCGTGCTCGACGAGAAGCGCTTCTGGGAAATCATTGGCAAGCTGAAAGAGCTTGGCGCTCAGGGCATCCTCGTAACACCTATCGAAAAGATGATATTATAATATAAAGAAGTTATAGAAGTTATAGAAGTTATAGAAGTTAGAGAAGTTAAAACCAATAGCATTTTTGGCAAAAAAGTTTAACTACTATTAAACAACAAAGCATATGGCTTTAACTTCTTTAACTTCTTTTATTCTCTAACTTCTTAATATGCAAAACTTCTTTTATTCTCTAACTTCTCTAACTATAATAGAAATAACAACATGAACATCATAAAATATCCAATAAAAGAAGAATGGAGCAGCCTCGTAGAGCGCCCACACCTCGACACTTCGGCTCTCAACGCTACTGTCAGCGAGGTGCTCAACGATGTGCGACAAAATGGCGACGAGGCTGTGAAGAAATACGAGCTTAAGTTCGACCATGCTTCTCTTTCTTCGCTTGCCGTGAGCGAAGAGGAGATTGAGCAGGCTTACAATTCTGTCGACCAAGAACTTATCGATGCTATCACCCTCGCCCACTCCAACATCTACAAATTCCACCATTCGCAGCTTTTTCATGCCGACAAGGTGGAGACTGCGCCTGGCGTAACGTGTTGGCAGAAGAGTGTAGCCATCGAAAAGGTGGGACTATACATCCCTGGTGGTACGGCTCCATTGTTCTCTACGGTATTGATGCTCGCCACTCCTGCCAAGATAGCAGGCTGCAAAGAGATTGTGTTGTGCACTCCTCCTGATAGCCAAGGCAACGTAAATCCTGCCATCCTTGTGGCAGCACGCATAGCTGGCGTCAACCGCATCTTCAAAGCTGGTGGTGTGCAGGCCATCGGCGCCATGGCTTACGGCACAGAGAGTGTGCCAAAGGTTTACAAGATATTTGGTCCTGGCAACCAATATGTAATGGCAGCAAAACAGCAGGTGTCGCTGCATGATGTTGCCATAGATATGCCTGCCGGACCAAGCGAAGTATGCGTGGTTGCCGACGATACTTGCAACGCGGTTTTCGTGGCTGCCGACTTGCTTTCGCAGGCGGAACACGGCATCGACTCTCAGGTGTTGCTCATCACCACTTCCGAGACCTTCGCTTCAAAGGTGGAGACTGAGGTGGAAAAACAGCTCGCTCGCCTTCCTCGCAAAGAGATTGCCGCCAAAGCTTTGGACAACAGCAAGATAGTAATCGTGGCTAACAATACCGAAGCCATGGCTCTTGCCAATGCCTATGCGCCTGAGCATCTCATCTTGCCTTCCGACAACTATGAGGAGTTGGCACAGATGGTGGTAAATGCGGGTAGCGTATTCCTTGGCAAATATGCTTGCGAGAGTGCTGGCGACTATGCCAGCGGCACCAACCACACCTTGCCTACCCACGGCTATGCCTTGGCATATAATGGTGTCAACCTCGACAGCTATAATCGCAAAATCACCTTCCAGCATCTCACCGCCCAGGGTGTAAACTCTATAGGCAAAGCCGTGGTAACAATGGCTGAAAACGAGCAGCTCGAAGCGCATGCCAATGCAATGAGAGTGAGAATGTAAACAGCTTCACTCCCATAAAACATTAAAAATAACTCAATAATTATGTTCAACCTTCAACAACTCGTACGCCCCAACATTTGGAGCCTCGCACCATATAGCTCGGCACGCGACGAATACTCAGGCCACGAAGCCACAGTATTTCTCGATGCCAACGAAAATCCATACAACAAGCCCTTCAACCGCTATCCCGACCCTTTACAGCATGAGCTAAAGGCTGAATTGGCAAAGGTAAAGCGTGTAACTGCAGAATGTATGTTTCTCGGCAATGGCAGCGACGAGGCTATCGACTTGCCTTATCGCATATTCTGCGAGCCTGGAGTAGACAACGTGGTGGCTATAGAGCCTACATACGGCATGTATCGCGTGTGCGCGGATATTAATAATGTGGAATATCGCCCAGTACTCCTCGACGATAAATTCCAGCTGCATGCCGACCAGCTTCTTGCTGCCACCGACAGCCACACCAAGCTCATCTGGATTTGCTCGCCTAACAATCCTACGGGCAACAACCTCGACCGCGACGAAATAGAAAAGGTAATCCGCAATTTCCATGGCATCGTCATCGTAGACGAAGCCTATAGCGACTTCTCGTCGCAGCGCCCATTCCGCTACGATCTTGCCGACTTTCCTAACCTCATTGTGCTCAACACCATGAGCAAGGCTTGGGGCTGCGCAGCCATACGTTTGGGCATGGCTTTCGCTTCGGAAGAGATTATTGCGCTCATGAACAAGGTGAAATATCCATACAATGTCAACCTTCTCAGCCAGCAGCATGCGCTCACCGCTCTCGAACATAAAATCGAGGTTGAGAAATGGGTTACCATCTTGCTACAAGAGCGTTCTCGCATGATCAAAGCCTTCTGCGACCTGCCTATATGCGAAGAGGTGTATCCTACTGATGCCAACTTCTTCCTTGCTCGCATGACTGATGCTCAGGCCATCTACGACTATCTCGTCGACAAAGGCATCATCGTGCGCAATCGCACTCGCGTCACACTTTGCCACAACTGCTTGCGCGTAACTATCGGCTCAAAAACAGAAAATCAAGAGCTCCTCGCAGCCCTAAGAAATATCGAAGAAATATAAGTATATAGCTTGTATTTTTTTCATACAACATTCCTCTCCACAACCACAATCGAGACAACGATAGTCAACTCATAATTTGCCTATCATTGTCTCGATTATCATTCTTAATAAATCATAAATCACACAGCCCACACACCATAGTTTACAATTATATATATACCTTTGTAGATTAGATAATGAAAAAATAGATCTATATAATTATGATTACTCAAGAAGAATTGCGGTCTATAATTCGGAAAAACAGGATTTGGGATGATACAGGCGCTACATTCATAATCATCGACGAGACTCTTAAAGTCTTGTTTGTCAACAATTCTCCCGTAGACGAGAATACAAAGATGTGCCCTGGCGATTTGCTGAAATGTGCAAACGCCATAGAGGAAGCAAAAGGCTGTGGCTTTCATAAGAATTGTGCCACATGCCAGCTTCGCAACATGCTGAAGAAATCTCTACACACCAAAACGAGGTTGACTGCCGACAGCGATATGTTGGTAGACAATGATTGTATATTTAGCGTTCATGTCATTTCAACTCCTTTCATCCACGAAGGCAAAACATACGCAGCAGTAATATTGGTCGACAAAACCGACCAATATCGCGAATTTATGATGGAGCGAATATTCTTCCACGACCTTATCAATCTCACAGGTGCCCTCAACGGCTTGCTCGAATGTGCAGAGTTTGAAGACCCCAAAGAGATTATCAAAATGACCAAGAGCATTTCTAAGCAATTGTCAAGCGAGATTGCAGCTCAACGCGACCTCGTCTATGCCAAAAACGGCAAACTTGAGCCTAACATTTCTCACTTCAAGGCAAACAGCGTCGTACAGTTCATCAAAGACAGCCTTTGCCCAATAGCTAAAGAGCGCTATGGCGTAATCGTCGACATCAATTCCACGATCACCGACGAGGAGATAGAGTCAGACAAGTCGCTTATCAATCGTGTGCTCACCAACATGGGCAAAAACGCATGCGAGGCAAGTCTCAACTCCACTATCACATACAACATCCACTCCACCGACGACAAGATTATCTTCTCTGTCCACAACGATGCCGTGATACCAGCCAAACAGCAGCAACGCATCTTCATCTATGGCAACTCTTCGAAAGGCGAAGGTCGTGGTCTTGGCACTTATAGCATGAAGCTCATTGGCGAAACCTATCTCCATGGCCGCGTATGGTTCAAGTCAGAAGAAGGTTTCGGCACCGAATTCTACTTCGAAATAGATCGCGCAAAGTAGGTTCGCTTTATCAAAAAAATGCACATTATGCACATACAAGAAAGCTTTATTTGTGGCAAGCATACAGCTGCCGACTGCGAAGACGGCATGGTGATAACACCCCACTTTGCAGCCGTAATAGATGGTAGCACAAGCAAAACACCCCTGCGCCTCAACCCCACGATGAAGAACGGACGCTTCGCTATGCTCATCATCAGCGACTACATACAGCAGATGCCTCCCTGCGCCACCATCGACGACTTCTGCCAAGGCGTCACCATGCGAATAGCCAACGAATATGCCAAACTCGGCATCACAGCCCAAATGACGGCTCATCCCGAAGAGCGCCTCACAGCCTCTGCCATCATCTACAGCCATCAGCTACAAGAAGTATGGATGGTGGGCGACTGTCAAGCCATCATCGATAACAAATATTACGACAATTCCAAGCCTTTCGAACAAGAAATAGCCCTACAGCGAGCTAAGCTCATCAAGAACGGCATGTCACCCACAGAGGCCCGCCGCACCATAGAGCCACAACTCATACAAGCTATGCTCGAAGGACAAAATCGACAGTATGCCGTTATCGATGGCACACCTATTTATATGCCAGGCACTCGCACCATCCCTGTATCCCGCTCCGTGGTCCTTGCCTCAGATGGCTACCCCACTCTGCATCCTACCCTCAACGATAGCGAAGCAGCATTAGCCCAACAATTAGCCAACGACCCACAAAATATCGCCACCTTCATAGCCACCAAAGGTCTTGTAGAAGGCAACTCCAGCTTCGACGACAGAACCTATATCAGCCTCACGGTTTAAGGCAATTATGCCATCGACGATGTTACCACCCCAAGGGGCAAAACCTTTCGACTCATCAATCTCCCATTCTATTATGTAGGAATGATCGATAAAGTGTTGAGCAATATCGAAAATAAGTTAACAGAATGACCTTCAGGAAAAGACAGACACCCGAACAAACGAACATCCGAACAAACGAACATCCGAACAAACGAACAATAAGCAACATTTAGTGTTTAGCTAACTAAACAAATAATATTTATAATATTTATAATATATATAATATAATAATTATTATATTATATATATTATAATTTTTCGCCACACCTCAAAATCTCTTATTGTTCGGATGTTCGTTTGTTCGTTTGTTCGGATGTTCGGGTATGTTAAATTTAAAAACGCCCTTTTACTAACACCACTTTAGCTAACGCCACCAACTCCAATTGTTAAAATATCGAGGCTAAAAGTTAAAACTCGGACACAAGCGGACATAAGCGGACAGTAGACTATCCGAATGTTGTAACTTCGCATCAGAAACCAACGAGCCACAAGCAAGCATTAATCCTCACAGCAAATAGCACGGCAACAACAGCACACAAAGCCCTAAAAAGCAGATAAGGCGCACAAGCTTATGTGACTACTCGAAAGGCGCCACGCGAGTAATCGAAAAAGCACATGCGAATAGTCGAAACGGCAGGAGCGAATAATCGAGACGGCAGGAGCGAATAGTCGAAACGAAACACAACGAAACTACCGGGACTACAACTCCACCGAGAGTTTTTCGTTGGCGAGGATGGTGCAAGGAAAGATGGCTTGAGCCTCGGATAACAGAATTTGCTCATTCTCGTAGCGCGACGAGAAATGTCCGAGCATCAGGGTCTGGACATGAGCATCTCGAGCCACACGGGCAGCCTGAGCAGCCGTGGAATGATAGTAGAGACGAGCACGATCTTCGGAATCGGAAGCGTAGGTGGCTTCGTGGTATAATAAGGTGACATTCTCGACAAGCTTATATAGCTGCGCCATATAGCGGGTGTCGGAACAATAGGCATAGCTGCGAACAGGGTCGGCAGGGAATGTGAGACGCTCGTTTGGAATAACGCCGCCCTCTTCGGTTGTCCACGAGGCTCCAGCACGGATATTGTTGAGCTGCGACAAAGGCACATGATAGAAGTCTACCATTTCGCGATTGATATGCCTGTTGCCTGGTTTTTCGCGGAACAGGAATCCGCAACATGCGATGCGATGCGACAGAGGTATGGTTTCGATGGTTAGGCTGCGGTCTTCGTAGATAACTTTATTCTGCGTGGTGTCTACGCCATGAAACACCACCTCGTATTCCAGTCCCTGACAAAACATTTCAAGCATGGCATTGAGCATAGGCTCGAAACCTGCAGGAGCATAGATATGCAAAGGTGCTGTGCGACCAAGCATGCCAAAGGTGGAGATTAAGCCTATGAGCCCGAAGCAATGGTCGCCATGCAGATGTGATATGAAGACGGCGCTGAGGCGTGTGAATTTGATACGCGACAAGCGCAACTGCGTTTGGGTGCCCTCGCCACAATCTACCATGAAGCATTTGCCGCGGACTTCTACTATCTGCGACGAACAGTTATGTTTCAATGTTGGTGTGGCGCTACCGCAACCGAGGATATGAACTCTGAATGGTTCCATGGTCTGTTATTGTTGTCTCTTGTAAGCGAAGATGCCGTCGGCGGTCTCCAGGCATAGAGAGTCGGGACCGAGCACATCAATCTGGAAAGTGTCGGAGTTAATGATGATGTTGCCATTGTTGAGTTTCCACGATGTCCATGGATTTGTTTCGGCTTTTACAGCCGACTCCACGATGCCTCCTTCGCGAATCTCGAAACTCTTGTCGATGCTGGTCCATTTGCCCAAAAGCGATGTGATATTGACAACCTTGTCAGCCACCTGTTCGCCATCAGCCGTGTGGGAAACTACAGCCACACGGTCGCCAGCCAAAAGACCACCAAGAACTGTAGGCACATCAGCGTCGGCATCGGCAAGCACAAATTCGAGAGTGTCGCCAACGTCGGTAATAACCTCAAGGGTGTGCATGGCTGTACCCTCGCCCACAATGCCATATACAGAGCTGTCGGCAATAGCCTCTGTGATAGTGGTGTCGGCATCAGAGTCGGCAGGCTGTGCAGCATGACGTGAGTCGCAGGCTGCAAATAGCATCAAAGCCACAACAGACAATGATGATAAACATGTTATTGTTTTCTTCATATATTTCAAAAGTTTTTTGGGGGTTACATTTTAGTCATCGGGGGTGAGTAAGTCGGAAAGACTTTACTCCTGCGCTTTAGCCTCGTTCCAAAGCTGGTCCATTTCGCCCAATGTCAGGTCTTTGATGTTGCGCCCTGCAGCCTTAGCTTTAGCCTCGATATAGTTGAAGCGGTGAGTGAACTTTTGGTTGGTGCGCTCAAGAGCGTTGTCAGGATTGAGCTTATATAGGCGTGCAGCATTTACCACGCTGAATATGAAGTCGCCAAGCTCAGCCTCAGAGCGGTCGCGGTCTTCGTTGCGAAGTTCTGTTTCCAGTTCGCCAAGTTCTTCGCGCACCTTAGCCCAGACGTCGCCCTTGTCTTCCCAATCGAAGCCCACGTTGCGAGCCTTGTCCTGTATGCGATAAGCTTTGATGAGCGAAGGTAGCGCATTAGGCACACCCGAGAGTACGGTCTTGTTGCCATCCTTCTCTTTTAGCTTCAGCTGTTCCCAGTTTTGTATCACCTGCTGAGCCGTTTTCACCTCTTCACCATCAGCATTCTCAGCCTTCTCTTCGCCATAAGGCAATGGCTTAGGGTCGGGAGCGCCAATCTGCGAAGGATGGTATACGTGCGGATGACGGAATATCAGCTTGTCGACAAGGGCATTGCAGACATCGGCAATATCGAAATCGCCAGTCTCGGAACCTATGCGAGAATAGAAGCAGATATGGAGCAGCACATCGCCAAGCTCCTTGCAGATGTTGTGGGTATCAGATTTTGAAATGGCATCGGCAAGTTCAAACACCTCTTCGATGGTGTTTGGTCGCAACGACTCGTTAGTTTGCTTGCGATCCCAAGGACATTTTTCGCGCAGAGTGTCTACCACATCGAGCATTCTGCCAAAAGCCTTTAGTTTTTCTTCACGTGTATGCATTATTATATGATTTTTATAGAGTTGTGGCTATAGTTTGTTCATTATTGAGCCTTACCCCTATTTATTTGTGCAAAGTTAATGGTTTTAGGCGAAAATTTCGTAATTTTGCACCGATTTTATAATAAGAAAACAAGTAAAACAAATAACAATATGGAATTAGCAAGCAAATACGACCCACAGGCTGTGGAGTCGAAATGGTATCAGTACTGGCTTGACAACAAACTTTTCAGCAGCAAGCCAGACGGTAGAGAACCATACACTATAGTAATACCTCCACCAAACGTAACAGGTGTGTTGCACATGGGACACATGCTCAACAACACTATTCAGGATATCCTTGTGCGCCGTGCACGTATGGAAGGCAAGAACGCATGCTGGGTGCCTGGTACCGACCACGCATCTATCGCTACCGAGGCTAAGGTGGTGAAGCGTTTGGCTGAGCAGGGCATCAAGAAGCACGACTTGAGCCGTGAGGAATTCTTGAAGCACGCTTGGGACTGGACTCACGAGCATGGTGGCATCATCCTTAAGCAGTTGCGCCGTTTGGGTGCTTCGTGCGACTGGGACCGCACAGCCTTTACCATGGACGAGAAGCGTTCGAAGAGCGTTATCAAAGTGTTTGTAGACCTATACAACAAGGGACTCATTTATCGTGGTTTGCGCATGGTAAACTGGGATCCAAAGGCACAGACAGCTTTGAGCAACGAAGAGGTGGTTTACAAAGACGAGCAGTCGAAGCTATATCATCTGAAATATTATGTTGACGGACTTGCAGCCCTCGACAACGAGGAGGCGCTGAAGGCTGAGGGCAACATCATCCACAAGGATGAAAAGGGATATTATGCTGTAGTGGCTACAACTCGTCCTGAGACTATCATGGGCGATACCGCTATGTGTATCAACCCTAAGGACCCAAAGAATCAATGGCTGAAGGGCAAGAAGGTTATCGTGCCATTGGTAAACAGAGTGATTCCTGTTATCGAAGACCGCTACGTAGACGTAGAGTTTGGTACTGGATGTCTGAAGGTTACTCCAGCCCACGACACCAACGACTACATGCTCGGCAAGACTCACAACCTTGAGACTATCGACATCTTTAATGCCGACGGTACTATCTCTGAGCAGTCGCCATTATATGTAGGCATGGACCGTTTCGAATGCCGCAAGGTTATTACAAAGGATCTTGAGGCTGCAGGATTGATGGAGCGCGTAGAAGACTATAACAACAAGGTGGGCTATTCGGAGCGTAATCCTGACACCGTAATCGAGCCACGCCTTTCGTTGCAATGGTTCCTCAAGATGCAGCACTTTGCCGACATCGCTTTGCCTCCTGTAATGGATGGCGAAATGAATTTCTATCCTGCAAAATATAAGACCACATACAAAAACTGGCTCGACAACATTCAGGACTGGTGTATCTCGCGCCAGCTATGGTGGGGTCATCGTATTCCAGCCTACTTCTATGGCGAGGGCGAAGACGACTTCGTAGTGGCAGAGACTGCAGAAGAGGCTTTGAAGCTTGCACAGCAGAAGTCGGGCAAGGCTGATATGAAGCTTGAAGACTTGCAGCAAGACGAGGATGCTCTCGACACATGGTTCTCATCATGGTTGTGGCCTATCTCGCTCTTCGACGGTATCAACAACCCTGACAACGAGGAGATAAACTATTATTATCCAACAAGCGACTTGGTGACTGGTCCGGATATCATCTTCTTCTGGGTGGCACGTATGATTATGGCTGGCGAAGAATACATGGGCAAATTCCCATTCAAGAATGTATACTTCACAGGTATCGTGCGCGATAAGCTCGGTCGCAAGATGTCGAAATCGCTCGGCAACTCGCCTGACCCTATTGAGCTTATCGAGAAGTTTGGTGCCGACGGCGTACGTATGGGTATGATGCTCTCGGCTCCTGCAGGCAACGACATTCTCTTCGACGAGAGCCTCTGCGAGCAGGGACGCAACTTCAACAACAAGATATGGAATGCCTTCCGCCTGGTTAAGGGATGGGAAACTGCCGACATCGAGCAGCCAGAGGCTAACAAGGTGGCTGTGAAGTGGTTTGAGGCTAAGTTGAAGGAGGTGAATGCTGAGGTCAACGACTTGTTTAAGAAGTATCGTATCTCTGAGGCTTTGATGGCTGTATATCGCTTGTTCTGGGATGAGTTCTCATCTTGGTATCTTGAGATGGTGAAGCCTGAATATCAGAAGCCTATGGACAAGGCATCTTACGATGCTACACTCCGCTTCTTCGAGACATTGCTTAAGATGCTCCACCCATTCATGCCTTTCATCACCGAAGAGTTGTGGCAGAACATCTACGAGCGCAAGGATGGCGAGTCTATCATGAGCGATAAGTTGGAACTCGAGGCTCCTACTGCCGACGAGCAGGCGCTGACAGCAAACATCGAACTGCTGAAGCAGATTATCGGTGGCGTGCGCACTATCCGCAACCAGAAGAACATCTCGCCACGCGAGGCTTTGAAGTTGCAGATTGTGGGTGCCAACGAGCTTGAGGCTTACAACTGCGTATTGGCAAAGATGGCTAATCTCGACGAGATTGCTGTGGTAAACGAAAAGGACGGCACAGCATCAGCATTCATGGTTGGCACAACAGAATATGCCGTGCCACTTGGCGACAAGATTGATGTGGCTGCTGAAATCGAAAAGGCAGAGGCTCAGCTCAAGCACCTTGAGGGATTCTTGGCAGGCATCAACAAGAAGCTATCTAACGAAAAATTCGTGGCTAACGCTCCTGAGGCTGTCGTAGCTCTTGAGCGCAAGAAGAAGAGCGACTCTGAGGAGAAGATTGCTGCCTTGAAAGAGACTATCGCAGAACTCAAAAAATAAAGTATGCACAACCGACTATCTTTCATAGCCATCGCTATGGTGATGGCTATGACTACCATATTTTCATCCTGCTCAGATAAAGACGAGCAGGATGAAACTGGTTATACGCAGCAGTCGATATTGGTATTTATGCCTTGGAGCGACAATAGTTTGCACCAATGGCTAATGGCTAATCTCGATAGCATAAAAGCTGGCATTAAGGCTCAGAAGGGACTCAAGAATACTCGACTCTTTGTGGCTGCAGCAAACAACAGTAGCAAAGCCTATCTATACGAAATCATATATAAGAATGGCGTTTGCAAAAACAACACCATACAATCTTATTTCTCTAAAGACTGGACCACAGCCGAGGGCATAGCCACAATAATAAATAAGGTGAAGGAGCGCTCTAATGCTTTGAACTATGCTATGATTATTGGTTGCCACGGCACAGGATGGACAGGCAAAAATGATTGGCTGGATTATCCTAACATGGCTAAAGCCTATGGCATGCAGTATACGCAAGGCAAGATAGGCAACTATCCTCTGACAAGATTCTTTGGTGCTGTAGGCCGTGGGTTAGAAGAATATCGCATCGACATCAGTACCCTTTCGGAAGCTATAAAGCAGACCAACACCAAGATGCAATACATATTGTTCGACAACTGCTATATGGCAAACGTGGAGACAGCCTACGAGATGAAGGATGTGACAAACTTTATGGTGGCATCTACGAGCGAAATTATGGGTATCGGTATGCCATATAAAGCTATGTGGAGCTCATTGGCTTCGCAAACTCCCAACTATAGTCAGATGGTGAATACCTACTATAATTTCTTTTCTTCATATTCTAATCCTTATGGTTCGATTGCAGCCATCGACTGCCGACAAATGGACGACTTGGCTAAGATTATGAAGGAGATAAATGCTTCTTATTCTTTCGACGCTTCGCTGCGGGATAGTGTGCAGGTGCTGGATGGTTTCAATACCGCCATGTTCTACGACCTTGGCAGCTATGTAGACAATCTTTGCCAAGACGAGGCTTTGAAGACTAAGTTTACAAAGCAGCTTAATAAGGTTGTGAAATATAAGAAATCGACAGAGAAACTGTATTCGTACCTTTATTATCAAGGTCCGACATACATTACAGTAAACGAATTCTCTGGTCTAACAACTTCTGCCCCAAGCATCAACCCTGTGGCTGAACGCGGATGGAGAAACACCAAGTGGGCACAAGATACAACAAACTAAAAGCCAATACCGCTACTAATGGCTAAATACCGCTACTAATGGCAAATGGTCGCTATAGCCATTGCGCCATGATGGGCCAACTAAGTTGCGGCGTGGCTTACGTCCGCCAAACTTTGCATCTTCCTCTGTGAGGAATGGTGCATCGTTGATGCGGCACGACAATCGCCTTTTCAGCATATTGTCATTTATCAATATGTGGTCAAGACTTCCCCACTCTCCCTGATATCTATAAGTTCCCTTAGCACCATTACTGCCTTTTGCCGAGGCAGAAATGTTTGTCATACCATGGTTGCTGAAATATTTTAGCGAAGCATCCTTGGCATAGTCGTTGAAGTCGCCCACGACAACGATGTGAGCATCCTTATCGGCATTATTGATGGAGTCTATGACATGGCACACCTTCTCTGCCACGAGCATACGAAATTTCCTTGTTCTTAGTTCGCCTCCTGCCCTACTTGGTGCATGCACAACAAAGAGATGCAAGCTATTTATGGCATGAGTCTCGCCCTTCACATACAATATATCGCGCGTAGGACGTGAGCCCTCCGGCATCGGGACAGGTATGGAGGCATGAAAACGAGGATGAAAGGATGCTGGCGAATACATCAGCACCACATCGATGCCTCGAATGTCGGGCGAAGAGGTCATGATATATTCGTATTTTGCATTTCGCAATAGCGAACGCTTAGTAAGATCACGCATCACAGAGTCGTTTTCTACTTCGGTTAGGGCTACGATGTCGGGCAACATTAGCGTGGTAGAATCGCTACACGATAATATTGTCTGCCCTATGTTGTTTAGCTTCTTCCAATACTTGTTTGGTGTCCAATGGTATGTGCCATCGGGCAGAAAAGCATAGTCTTGTTTTAGGCTGTCGTGGTGGCAGTCGAAGAGGTTCTCGCAGTTAAGTTCTACGAGGGTTAGGAAAGAGGCTAATAGTAGGGAAAGCATTTTTAGTGAAGAGTGAAGAGTGAAGAATTTAAGTGAAGAGTGAAGAGTGAAAAATTAAATGGAAGTAATGCAGTTAGGATTTAGGATTAGGATGTTTGCATACAGCCTTTAATTCGCATTCATCGCATTTAGGCTTTTGGCTCTTGCATACATATCGTCCATGCAATAGTAGCCAATGGTGGGCACGACTGGCAAGCGAGGGTGGGATATTCTTCATCAATGTTGTTTCCACCTTCTGCGGAGTGTTGTCGGAATCGGAAACAAGCCCTAACCTATGGCTCACTCTAAACACATGAGTGTCTACAGCCATAGCAGGTTTCTCAAACCATACAGCAAGCATCACGTTGGCTGTTTTTCTGCCTACACCAGGGAGCTTTGTAAGCTCGTCAATACTATCGGGCATCTCGCCACCATAAGCATCGGTGAGCATCTGCGCCATCTCCACAAGGTGTTTTGCCTTGGCATTAGGATAGCTAACGCTCTTCACATATTCCAATACTTCCTCCACTTCTGCCTTCGCCATTTCTGCGGCATTAGGATAGCGAGCAAAGAGGGCTGGCGTTACCATGTTTACACGGGCGTCGGTGCATTGCGCACTAAGCATTGTGGCAACGAGCAACTGGAAGGCGTTGCCGAAATTTAGCTCTGTGGTAACAACGGGCATCTTCTTGCCAAAATAATCAAGGATGAAGGTGTATCGCTCTTTTCTTGTCATGCTGTAATGAAATAAAGCCAGCCCCTCCGAGGTGGAAGGGTTGGCTATTTTTATAGTAAAATGTTTTATTCTTCTTCTGGTGTGATGAGCTTGTAGCCACGACCATGGATGTTGATGATTTCAATCTGATCATCATCCTTAAGGTGCTTACGAAGCTTGGTGATGTAAACATCCATAGAGCGAGCGTTGAAGTAGTTGTCGTCAATCCAGATAGTCTTCAAAGCATAGTCGCGCTGCAATATTTCGTTGGCATGAGCGCAGAGCAGAGCGAGGAGCTCATTCTCCTTTGTGGTGAGCTTAGTCTGCTTATCTCCGATAGAGAGGAGCTGCTTCTGAGTATCGAAAGTGAAGCGACCGATATGATAGATTGTATTCTCGCGAGTCTTCTTACCTTTTACTCGTCTGAGGATAGCCTCGATACGCATCACGAGTTCTTCCATAGAGAAAGGTTTGGTGATATAGTCGTCGGCACCAATCTTGAAACCTTCGAGGATATCTTCCTTCAATGTCTTAGCGGTGAGGAAGATGATTGGCAACTCAGCATTCTGCTGGCGAATATCCTGTGCGAGCGAGAAACCATCCTTCTTTGGCATCATCACGTCGAGCACGCAGATATCAAACTTTGTCTTTTGGAATTCTCTGTAACCAGCTTCGCCATCAGGACAAAGCACAGCCTCATAGCCCTTAGCCTGAAGATATTCACGGAGCAACATGCCGAGGTTCTCATCATCCTCGCACAACAAGATTTTCAAATTCTCTTCCATAGTTGTATTTTTTATTTATTAATGATTTCGTTATTTAATTCCTTTTTTATTTGGTTTCCTTTATTTGATTTCTTTTATTTGATTACGATGGCTACCCTTTTATAACAGGCAGCTTGATGGTGAAGGTTGTACCCTTGCCATATTCGCTCTCTACCTTTATCTCGCCACCGTGAAGGTCTACAACCTTGTGGACGTAGGCCAAGCCGAGACCGAAGCCCTTGGCATCGTGGACATTTCCTGTATGCACACGGTAGAACTTATCGAATATCTTCTTAAGGTTCTCCTTCTTTATACCCAATCCTGTGTCGCGGATAGAGAGGTAAAGATGCTCGTCGTCGTTCCATGTGCGAAGATAAACATCGAGTGGCTTATCCATCTTGCGATATTTCACGGCGTTGTCCATGAGGTTGAAGATAACATTCTGGAAGTGCATCTCGTCGACATACATCGTAGAGTCTATAGCCTCAATCTCGGTATATATCTTACCGCCAGTATGCTCCACTCTGAGCGAGAACGACTTTGCTGTATTCTCCACCATCTCGTTGAGGTCGAGTTCCTTCTTCTTGAATACCGCCTTCTTCTTGTCAAACATCGACATCTGCAACACCTTCTCTACGAGGAATCTCAAGCGCTTAGTCTCGTCGTTGATCACGCCTCCGAGGTGTTCCATCATCTTCTCACTCTTTGCAACGCTCTTGTCGTTGAGCATCTGGGCAGCAAGCGAGATGCTGGCGATAGGAGTCTTGAGCTCGTGGGTCATATTGTTTATGAAGTCGTTCTTTATCTCCGAATATCTCTTTTGGCGGAATATCACCACGATGGTGAAGATAAAGGTTACGAGCAGCACCAATGTGAACACCACAGATGGTATCATAAAGCGGATGCTCGAATAGATATAGCTACTCATGTCGGGGAAGTGAATCTTAACAATGCCCATCTTGTTGGCAGGGTCGTTGCGGAAAAGCACCTGCGAGTAGGTATATTCTATGCCATCGCCAGTATAGTCAGGACAGCGGTAAACCTCGCGACCGTCGTGGGTGGTAACGGTGAAGTGATATGGTATGTTGATACCATTGTTCATCAACTCTGCCTTGATATCTTGGTCGAGGAGTCGGAAGTTGATGCGTTCTTTCAATGGTTTCTCAGAAGCCTGGTAGAGGATGTTGTAAACAACCTCGTCAAGTAGCGCTTTCTGGTATACATATCTATTCTTCACTATCTCCTGTAGCGACTTGCTTGCCTCAGAAATAGAATTGCGGTCTGAGCGCAATATCATAGCCTTTGGCATCTGCGAAGGTCGTGTGGCAATAGTCTTTAGCTCGAACGAAGAGTATATGGTGCCATCTTTGCCTATCACTGAATATTGGTGTGAATGCTGAACGGTGCCATCGTCTAAGTCACCACTACGTGTGCCCACAGAGTCACGCTTAAAGGCTTTGCGTTCAGTTTCGTTGACATCCTTCTCCAAGTACTTAAGAGTTTGGTTCAACTCCAAGTTTCTTGAAGCTTGGTACAGCGCACGGTTCACCGACTCGTCGAACTGTTCCTTTTTCATATTAGCCATTTCCTGGATGTATGTGAGCTGCAGTCCGAGCAGAACCACAAACGACAGTCCCATTATTATGGCTATAGTCCATATCGTTTTCTTCTTCATGTCGCAAAGATAGTTATTATCTTAATTGATTAACATTTCAACGTTAACAAATTGCATTTTATTCGTCAATATTAACACTTTTGATGGATTTTAGTTGCATATATTTAAGTAAATGCAAAAAGGAAAACATAAGAGAGAGTATAAAATAGTAAATAGAAAAAGGTGGCGCTTTATCATTATTGATATGCGCCACCTTTTTATTATGGAAAGAAGTGAGGAGAAAAGAGAAGAAAAGGGAAAAGGGAAAAGGGAAAAGGAAAACAGGGAAAGGGTGAGGGTGAGGCAAAGTGCAGCAACCGAGTTGCTGCAAACTCAACCCTTGGGGTATTTAATTCTTCACTCTTCCCTCTTCACTCTTCACTAATTTTCTTCACTCTTCGTTCTTCACTCTTCACTTATTTTCTTCACTCTTCCTTCTTCTCTTCCTTCTTCTCTTGCTCCTTAGCCAAATACTCAGGGAGCTTAAGTCCTGCCATATCGAAGAGCTCATGGAGAGGAGGTACAGATTTCATCAAGCCAGAAACGAAGTTGGCAGTAGAACCCTTGCCATCGGCTGAGTTGCCACCATCCCAAACTGTAACGTGTTCGATATTGATACCCTTGACTGCCTCCACCTGAGTCTTAACGAGTTCAGGCAACTTCTCGAGCAACAACAGCATATAAGCCTTGTTGGCATCGCCACCTGCTGCAAGTACCATCTCCTTATAACCCGAAGCCTGCTTGGTGAGCACCTCATAGAGACCCTTAGCCTCAGCTTCCATCTTAGCGAATGTAGCATCAGCCTCACCCTTAGCATTTACGCGAACCTTCTCAGCCTCAGCTTCAGCCTCGATGATACGGCGGCGCTTCTCTATCTCTTGTGGCACAAGGATGTTGGCATTCTGAGTAGAACGCTCACGCTCTGCACGAGCCTCCTCGGCAATCTTCTGTGCAGCATAAGCCTCTTCCAAAGCCTTAGCCTCTTGCACCTTCTCTGATGCTATAGCCTTGCGCTGAGCCTCAGCCTCACGCTCACGGCGATAAGCCTCAGAAGCAGCGATGGCAACCTTAGCCTCGTTTTCACCCTTCACAGCCTCGGCATTAGCCTCAGCAGTACGAACGCGAGTTTCACGGTCGGCTTCTGCCTTACCAATTTCACCTATCTTATCTTGCTCAGCCACACGCACCTTAGCCTCATTGATAGCCTTAGCGGCAGCCTCACGACCAAGAGCCTCGATATATCCCGACTCGTCCTTGATATCGGTAACATTGACGTTGATGAGTCGCAAACCAATCTTCTTCAATTCCACCTCTACATTGGCAGAGATACTCTCAAGGAACTTATCGCGGTCGGAATTCAACTCCTCGATGCTCATTGTAGCAATAACAAGACGAAGCTGACCAAAGAGGATATCACGAGCCAATTCCTGAATCTGACCAGCATTAAGACCAAGCAAACGCTCAGCAGCGGCAGCCATGCTATCAAGCTCTGTAGAAACACCAACGGTAAATCGGCAAGGCACATCCACACGGATATTCTGCTTAGAAAGTGCATTGGTGAGGTTGGCATCTATAGAAATAGGTGTAAGACTAAGATACTGATAGTCTTCTATGATAGGCCACACGAAGGCACCACCACCATGCACACACTTTGCCGACGATTTAGACTTTCGTCCACCATAGATAACCAAAATCTTATCTGAAGGACAACGGCGATAACGATTAATCAAAGCAAGGAGAGTGCCCACAACAAGCACCAGCAAAGCTAAAATTACATAAACAGATTCAATCATAATATTATTATTTATTTAGTTTTTCTACTTTTAATATATTCTTGTCTATAACCTCCAAAATGCGCACCTTGGCACCAGTAGGAATAAATTCCCCATCGCTACAGGCATCAAGTTCGTGCACAGAACCACGCACGCTAATCTGCACCTTGCCTACTCCCACATTATTTGCAGGAATACGAAGATATACGGTGGCTGTTTTGCCCACGCACTCTTCAATATTGAAAGCGGCATTATATTCAAGATGACGAACATTCTTATAAAGGAGCCTTATCACCCACACAAACAAAACTCCGGTAGCCAAGGCTACAAGAACTATTGCTAAGACATTGCGAGTGAGTTGGCATATGCTGAGACCACCCCAGCCAAAACCCAAGAGAAAATTAACGAAGGCACGAACTGTAAAGAGCGAGACACCTCCGCCAAGATCCATTGTGTCGGGACCATCAAAGTCGACACAAACATCACTTGAGTCCATTCCGATAAGCGTAAGTAAGAGTTGAATTACAAAAAAGAATGAGCTAATCATTGCGCAAACCCAAAACACCTGTTCCAAGGATGGGAGCATCATAAACCAATTATAAAAGTTGTCTACCATAAATTAAGTGAAGAGTTAAAAGTGAAGAACGAAGAGTGAAGAGTGAAGAGTGAAGAGTGAAAAACGAAGAACGAAGAATTAAATAGTTTGCATGCGGAATAAAAGTAAAAAGTGAAGAGTGAAAGTGGAGGGTGAAGGGGAAGGTTAAGAATTAAATAGTTTTATAAACCATTAGATTCTTCACTCTTCGTTCTTCACTCTTCACTTAAATTCTGCACTTATATTTTATTCCTCTTCCTCAGAAGCGTGAGCATCGATGAGCTGCTGCTGGATATCGTTAGGAACAAGTTCGTAGCTTGCGAACTTTGTTGTAAACGAAGCACGGCCACCAGTCAATGAGCTCAATGCTATACTATAGTTAGAGAGTTCCTTCAATGGAATCTTAGCCTGAAGCTTCTGATAACCAGCCTCAGAGTCCATACCCATGATGAGGGCACGACGTCCCTGAAGGTCGCTCATCACATCGCCCATAAAGTCTGAAGGTACATAAACCTCGAGGTCGTAGATAGGCTCGAGAATCTTAGGACCTGCATTCTTGAATGCCTCAGAGAAGGCATGACGAGCAGCGAGCATGAACGAAAGTTCGTTAGAGTCTACAGGGTGCATCTTACCATCGTAAACGATAACTCGTACGTCGCGAGCATAGCTACCTGTCAACGGACCAGACTCCATGCGCTCCATGATACCCTTGAGGATAGCAGGCATGAAGCGAGCATCGATAGCACCACCTACTACAGAGTTGATGAATACCAACTTGCCACCCCACTCGAGGTTAACTTCCTCACGGCCCTTGATGTTCATCTTGAACTCCTGACCATTAAACTTATATGTTGTTGGGTCTGGCATACCCTCTGCGTATGGCTCTACGATAAGGTGAACTTCACCAAACTGTCCGGCACCACCACTCTGCTTCTTATGACGATATTCGGCACGAGCCATCTTGGTGATAGTTTCGCGATAAGGAATCTTAGGTTCACCAAACTGCACCTGAATCTTCTCGTTGTTTTCCAAACGCCACTTCAATGTGCGGAGGTGGAATTCACCCTGACCATGAACGATAGTCTGGCGCAACTCCTTAGACTGCTCTACAACCCATGTTGGATCTTCCTGGCGCATCTTCAGCATAGCAGCCATAAGCTTCTCTGTTTCAGCAGAGTTTACAGCCTTGATAGAACGAGAATATTTTGAGTTAGGATATTTAATGAAGTCGAAATGCTGTTCTGTATCCTTACCGTTGAGAGTATTTCCTGTCTTCACGTCCTTAAGCTTAACAGTACAGCCGATATCGCCAGCACAAAGCTGATCTACAGGAATACGGTTAGCACCAGCGCAAGCATAAATCTGACCAATACGCTCCTTAGAACCACGGTCGGCATTCGACAAGTCGTCGCCTGGCTTAACGCTACCACTCATCACCTTGAAGTAAGAAACCTCACCGATATGTGGCTCCATACCAGTCTTGAAGAAATACAATGACTCAGGACCGTTAGAATCAGGAGTAACCTCTTCGCCACGAGTGTTGTGCAACTTAGGCATCTCGCTAACGAAAGGAACTACATTACCCAAGAATTCCATCAAGCGGCGTACACCCATATCCTTGCCTGCGCAAACGCAGAATACTGGGAATATAGAGCGTGTAACCAAACCCTTGCGGATACCCTCGCGAAGTTCATCTTCGGTAAGAGTTTCCTCCTCGAAGAATTTCTCCATCAATCCCTCATCGTTCTCGGCAGCAGCCTCAACGAGAGTCTTGTGGAGCTCCATGGCTTTGTCCATTTCTTCTGCAGGGATATCCTCAATGACAGGAGCACCACCCTCAGGCTTCCATGAATACTTCTTCATCAACAGCACGTCAATCAAAGAATTGAAACCAGGGCCTGTAGAAATAGGATATTGTATCTGAACACACTTAGGACCATAAATCTCCTGCATGCTTGCTATGATAGCGTCAAAGTCGCACTTATCGCTATCAAGCTGATTGATAAGGAAGATTACAGGTTTTTTAAGTTTCTCGGTGTAGCGGAAATGGTTTTGAGTACCAACCTCTGGACCATACTGTCCGTTGATAAGAATAACAGCCTCATCTGTTACGTTGAGTGCTGTGATGGTACCACCCACGAAGTCATCAGAACCTGGGCAGTCGATGATATTAAGTTTCTTATTATTCCATTCTGTATGGAATACAGTTGGGAATACAGAATATCCATATTCCTGCTCTACAGGGAAATAATCACTAACCGTATTCTTGGCTTCCACTGTGCCACGGCGCTTAATGATGCCTGCTTCAAACAACATACTCTCGGCAAGAGTGGTCTTGCCTGAACCCGCACTGCCAACAAGGGCAATGTTTTTGATTTCATTAGTCTGATATACTCTCATATCAAAAGATTTAAGTTGTTAGTAATATAGTTCTGTAAAAGGTTAGAATAGAGTAAAACTCAAATTCTGCCGTCTAAGTTAGAACTTTTTTGCGACACAACCAAGAAAAAGAGCATATAGATGGCAATATTTTTACACTTATTAGTATTTTGCAAATAGTTATTAGTAATTTTGCACCATTATGACAGGATTATACATTCACATACCCTTTTGTGCAAGCCGCTGCATTTATTGCGGATTCTACTCCACCACCCTGCCCGAGCTTCAAGATAAATATGTAGATGCTCTATGCCGAGAGATGAAGCTTAGAGCTGCATTGCCTGATGCAGATAAGCATATCTCAACAATATATCTTGGTGGTGGCACACCATCGCAACTTACGCACGACAATCTCGAGCGTCTGTTCCTATATATATATAAGGTGTATGATGTAGACCCCAATGCCGAGATTACTATGGAGTGTAACCCCGACGATGTTACTCCAGAATTGCTCCGTGGATTGCCCGTAAACCGTGTGAGCATGGGCATGCAGACTTTCGACAATAACCGTTTGAAGTTTCTGCATCGTCGACATGATGCCAGCGAGGCTATACGTGCTGTCGATATTCTGCGCCAAGCTGGAATCCATAATATCAGCATCGACCTTATGTTTGGTTTCCCTGAAGAAACTCTCGACGATTGGCGCGCCGATATCAGTCAAGCTCTTACCCTAAAGCCTGAGCATATCTCTGCCTATAGTTTGATGTATGAAGAGGGAACTGCTCTTGGCAGAATGCTTGAACAAGGAAAGGTTAAGGAGATTGACGAAGAGCTTAGCCTTGAAATGTATAATGTTTTGATAGATACCCTTAGCGCTAATGGCTACGACCACTACGAGATAAGCAACTTTGCTCGCATAGCTGCCGATGGCACCTCGTTTCGCTCACGCCACAACAGCAGCTATTGGCACGACATTCCATACCTTGGCATAGGTGCTTCGGCTCATTCCTACAACAAGGCAACAAGAAGTTGGAACGTAGACAACATAAAGAAATATATCGAGGCAATAAGCAATGGCATATTGCCTTCTGAGAGCGAGATTATCGATAGCGATACCCACTACGACGACCTCATAACAACAGCCCTTAGAACAAAGGAAGGTATCAACATCAACGAGCTGGAAGAAAAATATCGTCATCATCTACTCACCGAGGCTCAACGCCATATCGCCCAAGGCTTATTAACCCTAACAGACAATCGTCTGAGCTTAAGTCGCAAGGGCTTATATGTGAGCGATATGGTGATGAGCGATTTGATGATGTAATTACTTCTTCAAGGCTTCCATGATGTTGGCAGGCGGACGCTGTGCTTGTAGCTCACGCTTCATAAAGTCCATATATGGTGCCACATGCGAATAATATTGGAAGTAGCCTTTGCAGAGATAGTTTAAGCCCGGCTCGCCATACTTATCTTTCTCGAAGCGATTCTTTGGACATTCGCCATGACATGCAAACTCCATATCACACTCCTTGCATTGGCGTGGCAACGAAGTATGCTTCAGTCGGCTAAAGGCATGCTGCTTGTCGCCATATAGCATTTCTATCAATGTGTGGTCGCGAATGTTGCCAAGCTTATATTCTGGGAACACAAAGTGGTCGCAGGAATATACATCGCCATTATGCTCCATAACGCCTGCATGACCGCAATTCTTTGAATAAGCACAGATGCCTGGCAACACTCCCATCCAGTTGGCAAGAGTACAGTCGAAGATTTCCACAAACATCTTGCCCACATCATTGTGCACCCACTCTTCGAAGATAGCACAAAGGAAGTTACCCCATTGTTCTGGCGTCACCGAGAAATCTGCAAGCGGAATCTCATGATTGTCGGCAAGGCTTGCCAATGTGCGTCCATCCTGATGCTGAGTCAATCGCTCCACGATAGGAGTAAACTGCAAATATTGGCAACCATTTTCCTTAAAGAAATGATAAAACTCCAAAGGATGGTCGGCATTATATGCGTTCACCACCGCCATAGCATTCCATTCCACATGATGCTTCTTCAAGAGTTCTATGCCGTGCATCACCTTCTGCCACGAAGGGTTTCCCGTGGTGGTTAGTCGGTAATGGTCGTGATACTCCTGTGGACCATCGATAGAGATGCCAACCAGCCAATTATTCTGTGCAAAGAATTCACACCATTCGTCTGTAAGCATAGTGCCATTGGTCTGGATAACATTATCTATGCGGCGACCTCGTGCATATTTCTTTTGCAGAGCCAACGCCTTTTTATAGAAATCAATGGAGCGCATCAATGGTTCACCACCATGCCAGGTGAAGAGCACTTGTGGCATAGTTTGTGCCTCGATATACTCTCGTGTGAACTGCTCCAACATCTCATCGCTCATAATATGGCGATGAGATTTGTCGTAGAGGTTGTTCTTTTCTAAGTAATAACAATATTTGCATGCCAAGTTGCAATGCGCACCTGCAGGTTTCAGCATCACATACAGAGGCTTGGCAAATGGAGTTGCTATGTTGTCAGTAATAATATATTATATATAATATGGTCTATGGGAATCGTGGTAATGTGATTTGAAAGTCTGGACTGTCGGTATGCTCCTTTAGTATTGCTGCCAACAGTTCTGCCAACAGCTCAGGATGTTCGGCTGCCACATTGTGATCTTCGTGAATATCCGTTGCCAAGTTGTAGAGTCGAGGTTCGCCTTTCTCTACCACGAGCTTCCAGTCGCCCTTTCTCATACCTATTTGGTCGGTCTCATGGAATTCCCAATATAGATATTCGTGGTGTTTCTGTTCTGCATCGTTGCCCAAGAGTGTAGGAGCAATAGAGATACCATCGAAGCCCTCGCCAGCCAATCTCTTATTGGTATAGCGCTTAGCAAAGTTCTTTATTCCTGCAAGGTCGCAGAATGTTGGCATTAGGTCGTAGAAAGCAAACTGGGTGTCGTTGACTACTCCTGCCTTGATATGCTTTGGCCACCATGCAATGAAAGGTATGCGTATGCCACCCTCATAGCATTGGCGCTTCAATCCCTTTAATTTACCATCGCGACCAAAGAACTCTGGGTCGGCACCACCTTCTTCATGCGGACCATTGTCGGAAGTAAAGATTACCACGGTATTCTTGTCCAGCCCTTTAGCCTTAAGTTTTGCGAATACTTCGCCTACATATTGGTCGAGACGAGTTATCATGCCTGCAAACTGAGCGTGGGTATGAACAGAAGAATTGTATCTTGAATCTTCCCATCCGCCCCAAGTCTTATCATTAAAGAACTGTTTCTGATAGTTCTCCAAGATAGAATCTTTGGGTTGTGCAAGTTCGGCATGAGGCAAAGTATAGGTTAAGAATCCTACAAAAGGATGTTGCGCATCTTGCTTGTCTATCCACTCCAAAGCTTTGTCGTGGATGATACGGGCTGAATATTGCGTACGTTTGAAATAATCTTTACCAAACATCGGATGTTGGATGTTTTGCTCCATCACCTCTCTCACCACAGCTGTATCGCCCAACGATTTGCTATATCGGTTCAAAAAGTTTGGATAATATAGGTGAGCTTGGAATTGGCAAATGTAGCCATAGAATAGCACCTAAGAGAGCCGCAAAATACAAATTTGCTCTTTTGTCCATAAGGTTAAATATATTGTTAGTGAATAAATTCGAATTGTTGTTCATGTTGAGTTAACTATTTTGTTTTTACCACTTTCACCCAGTCTACCCACATTTCTACAGGTAGTTCATCGTCGTGAATCTCACCAACCCAAGTATTGTTGCCATTGAGGGTTCCACCGAGTGAGCAGTTAAGAATAAGATTGAACTTGAAGTCACAGAATGGAAATTGCAATTTTTCTTTTTCTAAATGCATATTTATATATTAATATGCTGAAACAGAATTAATTACAGGACATCCCTTTGCATCATCAAATACGACGCGTATGCCATTTGTTGTTATTTCATCAAAGCGTAGTATACGCTTGTAGCCGATAGTTGTTGTTTCTTCATTAGGATCGAGTTTCACCCATTCTTTTCCTTGAAGGTAGTATACCGAGAAGGCTTTTACACGTTGTCCCAACGGAATGTGCTCTTGAAGCATAAGGCGTGAAATCTGTTTTGCCTTGCCAAGTTGAAACTCAATGCTTGCTCCTTTTACTTTCTTTGAAGCCCAGAATGTGTCGTAGTTACCGTCGGTGATATTCTTTCCTCCATTTTTGCCTTGCTGGCTGTCAACTTTAGGAGTTACACCCTTCAAAAGGTCTACCGCCAACTCTTGCTGTATCTTTTTGTGGAAATTAACGGCGTTTGCTGAGTCTACAGGGTGGATAAGACCATTTTTATCTACAGGGAAGTTGAGAAGCATTGTAGCATTGTGGCCTACACTTCTGTAGTAAAGGTCGCAGAGGTCGTCAACACTCTTCACTTTGCCATCTTCGCTCTCGTGGTAAAACCATCCTGGTCTGATTGACACATCACACTCGGCTGGAGTCCACTGATTTCCGTCTTCCCATCCATACTGGAGCTGCTTGTAGTTCTTGAATCCTGGAAAAACTGTGTTTGCAGGTATCATCGACCAGCAAGTTTCGCCAGCAAAACCATTTTCATTGCCTACCCAGCGGCATCCTGGACCACCATCGCCAAATACTGTGGCTTTTGGTTGAAGGCTATCTACAATTTCGAAGATTCTTGGGAAGTTGTAGTAGTTTCTTCGGTCAATAGTTCTTTTTTCTTCTGCTCCACCATACCAACTGTCGCCACCATTGGCTCCATCAAACCAAACTTCGAAGAGTTCGCCGTAGTTGCTAAGCAATTCTATGAGCTGGCGATGATAGAATTTAACGTAATATGGAGAACCGTAACTTGCTTGGTTTCTATCCCAAGGCGAGAGGTAAACTCCAAACTTCAACCCATATTTCTTGCAAGCTTCGGAAAGTTCGCCTACCAAATCACCTTCACCATGCTTATAAAGGTGTATTGCGAATGCAATAGTCGGTGGTGTGTGTAGGCCAAAGGCAGAAACCGTCGTGATGTTTGGCTGTAAGGATTACTCCTTTCATACCTGCAGCCACCAAGGTCTTAGCCCATTGTTCGCAATCCAAATTTGTAGGATTAAAGGTCTTCACGTCTGTGTTGCCATATCCCCACTCCTTATCATTAAAGGTGTTAAGACCAAAATGGATGAAGGCGTAAGTTTCTAACTTTTGCCATTCCACTTGCTTGGCAGTAGGGATAGGTAGAACAGGTTCCACCTGGTTGGCGTTGCGCTGGGCTGTAGCTGTCATAGCTGTTCCCAGTAAGAACGCGAAGAGAAGAGACTTCTTCATATTACTGCTTAAATTATTAGGTTGTTTAGGTTATAGTAGTAACACTTAGGTTTAGTTAGTGATTACACTATTGGATGATATATGATACTGTTTTTTAGCTTCAATCATTTAGGAGTCTGTGTCTTGCCATGAGGCAAGCGCCTGTGATACCAGCGAGTCCTTTGAGTTCAGAGGTAACAATCTGCGAATCTTCGTTCATGATGTTGAGCGAATATTTTTTGATTCCCATGTTGACAGGCAATGTCAAGTAGTCGCCTGTTGCCGACATCTCACCTCCTACTACCAACATCTCTGGGTTGAAGATATTGATGATGCCTGCCAACTGCTTACCGAGTTCGTCGGCTATTTGTTGTAATGTTGCTACGCTAAGCACATCTTCTTTAGCAATGGCATCTAAGATATCATGCAACGAGAGTTCCTCTTTCTTATTTAAAACCTTATCGGAAAGTATTGAGACTTTTCCTTCAAGGATCTTCTGTGTCAACTTTCTCTTGAGAGCTCTGCCCGAAACTTCTGTTTCAATGCATCCAATCTTACCGCAATGGCAGATGATGTTGTTGTTGTAGGCTGTCATGTGACCAAATTCACCAGAATATCCCGACTTACCATAGTAGAGTTTACCGTCGATGATAATTCCGATTCCCAAGCCCCAACAGATGTTGACGAAGATTACATCTTTCAGTCCTTTACAACATCCTTTGCAGAATTCTGCGAAAGCCATGCTTCGAGTATCATTCTCTATGCAAACTGGAAGTTGGATTAATCCTGTGAGTGCTTCGGCAAGAGATTTATCCAGGAATGTATACATGTTATATGCTCTACCCTCGAAAGGATTCACACGTTCTGCAACATTCACACAAACCTGTAGGATTTCCTCTTTGCCGAATGGAAGACCTGCGATAAAGTCATTTACTATAGCGCTAAGTTTTTCCAAACTCTCAGGTGTGTTTTCATATATATAAGGTATTCTTGTCTTTTCTGTTATTAGATTCCCACAGAAATCGCTTGCTGCAAGTGCTAAACAATCCATCTCTGGATTTACACCAACAAAATAGCCTGCCGTTGGAACCAAGTCGTACTCCATAGGAATGCGACCAGAAGAGTTATCTCTCTTTCCCACCTCGCGAACAAGACCAGCCTTGATCAAGTCATTGAGAGCGGTAGTAGCAGTAGGCAGACTCACACCAATTCCCTTCGACATCTCAGGGATTGTTGAAGCTCCATTAGAGACAAATTGCTCCAACAATCTGCGCTGTGCAGAAGGCTTGGAATTTATCTTTCTAATATATTTTAGTAAGTCCGACTTCATAACTAATTTTTTTTATTTGCAAAGATAGTCGTTTTATACATCGTAGCAAGGTTTTTAGCGTTAATAAACCTTAAAGCGTAGTAAAATAATTCATTTTAAAACTTTTTCTGCCTCCAACTTCCCTATATAACTTATCATATTTATAGGCTTGAGAAAGAGAAAAAACTGAAATAAAACTTGAAATTCGTAACTAATTGATATAGTGTATACTTCCCACTTATTAACACTTATGAAAGACAAAAAAAACACAAAAGTTAATTAGTTTTAGAAATATTAACCTTAAAATGCTTGCTTGTAATGATAAATGGTGTAACTTTGCAAAATAAAATATTTTAATAACTAAGCAATCATTAATAAAGAAATTGATTAAGTGAAGCTAATACACCTATTACATAGGTATCACGAATCAACTTCAAAGACAAAGTATCGGAATATGGAATACGGCGCAAAGTCATTAGTAATCGGCCTGGATTTGGGCGGAACTAATTCCGTGTTTGGCATCATCGATAGAGAAGGCAAAGTGTTGACCACTACCTCTATCAAGACTCAGGGATACCAAAATGTAGAATCATACGTTGAGGATTCTGTTAAGTCAGTGATGCAAATCGTAGAGCAGGTAGGTGGTATGGAGAAGATTAATGCCATGGGTATCGGTGCTCCTGGTGGAAACTACGATAATGGAACAATTGAGCAAGCAGCTAACTTGGCATGGGCTAAAGGAGTTGTACCTTTGGCAGACATGTTTGCCAGCCGTTTGAACATTCCTGTAGCCATAACCAATGATGCAAACGCTGCCGCTATGGGCGAAATGATATATGGCGAAGCTGTTGGCATGAAAAACTTCGTAGAGCTAACCTTGGGAACAGGTGTTGGTTCGGGTATTGTAGCCAACGGTCAGCTTATTTATGGTTGCGATGGTTTTGCTGGCGAGCTTGGTCACATGGTGGTGGAACCAGAAGGCAGACCATGCGGATGCGGCAGAAAAGGTTGCTTAGAGACTTATTGCTCAGCAACAGGTGTGGTTCGCACCACTGTGGCAATGTTGGAAGAATCAACAGAGCCTACATCACTTAGAGATATTCCAAGAGAGGAACTTTCATCATACGAAGTATATAAAGCCGCTATGGCTGGCGATGCTATGGCTAAAGAGGTTTTCCGCCAAACGGGTAGAAGAATTGGTGTTGCATGTGCAAACATCGCAACCTTCCTTAGTCCTGAGGCTTTCATCTTCTTCGGAGGATTGGCACAGGCAGGCGACCTACTCTTCCATCCTATGGAGGAAGCATATAATGAGAATGTGCTCTCATTATATAAAGGTAAGGCAAAATTCCTAAAAAGTGGTTTAGATGGTGCCAAAGCAGCAGTCTTGGGTGCTTCAGCCATAGCTTGGAAACTATAAATTAGGCTAAGAAACTAATTACATATTGAAAATTAGATTAAACAACTAATTAAAATTTATAAAACATGCGCGTAATTATTGAAAAAAACTATGAAGAGCTCTCACGCTGGGCTGCTCGTCATGTAGTGGAGACTATAAATGCCTTCCAACCAACAGCAGAAAAACCTTTTGTTTTGGGTTTGCCTACAGGTTCATCACCTATGGGTATGTATGCAGAAATCGTAAAAGCCGTGAAGGCTGGCGAAGTTTCGTTTAAGCATGTGCTCACCTTCAACATGGATGAGTATGTTGGTTTACCAGAAAGCCATCCTGAGAGCTATCACTCATTTATGGCTAACAACCTCTTCAACCACATCGACTGCCCAAAGGAGAATATTCATATCCTTAATGGCAATGCCGAGAATTTGGAAGAGGAGTGCAAGAACTATGAAAAGATGATTGAAGAAGTTGGTGGTATCGACCTCTTTATTGGTGGTATCGGTCCTGATGGTCATATTGCTTTCAATGAACCATTCTCTTCACTCACCTCACGCACACGAGTAAAGACTCTTACTACCGATACTCGCATCGCTAACTCACGTTTCTTCGGTGGCGACATGAACGCAGTACCAAGCACAGCTCTTACTGTAGGTGTTGGTACCGTAATGGCTGCTAAGGAAGTGATGATTCTTTGCAACGGTCACAACAAGGCTCGTGCTTTGCAGGCTGCCATCGAGGGTCCTGTTACTCAGGAGTGGACTATCAGCGCATTGCAGCTACACCAGCATGGCATTATCGTTTGCGACGAACTTGCTACAGATGAGTTGAAAGTTGGAACCTATCGCTACTTCAAGGACATCGAAAAGGACAACCTATAATCATCTATAAATCAATCAAATAGAACACAGAACCATGAGACTTAATCTTAGTTCAGAAATAGTACTTAACAAAGTACCTGTAGAATTCTACAAGCCAAAGACGACTGTAGAATATTCAGAAATCTCCAGAATGGAGAAGATACATACTGACATCTTCGCTTCTATGGCTGAAGGTGCAAGCCATGTAGCTGATGGCATCGAAAAGGGAATCAAGGCTGCACAGCATGAAGGAAAATTCTATGTTATGGCTTTGGGCACAGGTTCATCGCTCAATGCTGTTTACAACGAGCTTATTCGTCGTTACGAAAAAAAGGCATTAAGCTTCCGTAACGTAGTTATTTTCAATGCTTACGAGTATTATCCATTACAGAAAGATAGCTCTATTCGCACTATCAACCAGTTGAAGGAGCGTTTCCTCAACCACGTAGATGTAGAAGAGCAGAACATCTTTACTCTTGATGGCTTTGTAGCTCAGGATGCTGTTCAGGATTGCTGCCGCTTGTATGAGCAGCGCATAAAGACCTTCGGTGGTTTGGATGTTGCTCTCATCGGTATTGGTCGCTCTGGAAACATTGCTGCCAACGAGCCTGGTTCTGGCCTTCAGTCGGCAACACGTCTTATCCTTATTGGCAACACCTCACGTGAGGAGATGGAAATAAGCGAAAAGACTAAGGAGTCAATTCCTCCTTGCTCATTGACAATGGGTATTGCTACCCTACTCTCTGCTAAGGCTATTTACCTTACAGCTTGGGGTGAGGAGAAGGCTGAAATCATGCAGAAGGTAATAGAGAATTCTATCACCGACACTCTGCCTGCATCCTTCCTCCAGACTCATCCAAACGTGCAGGTAGTGCTCGATCTTGGTGCAGCAGCTCGTCTTACTCGCATCGAACACCCATGGCTCGTAACATCTTGCCAATGGACCGACAAGTTGGTACGCTCTGCATTGGTATGGCTATGCCAGAAGATTGGCAAGCCTATCTTGAAGCTTACTAACAAGGATTACAACGAGAATGGCTTGAGCGAGCTCTTGGCTCTCTATGGTTCAGCATACAATGCTAACATAAAGATTTTCAACGACTTGCAGCACACTATCACAGGATGGCCTGGTGGTAAGCCTAATGCTGACGACACATATCGTCCTGAGCGTGCTAATCCATTTCCTAAGAAGGTTATCGTATTCTCTCCACACCCAGACGACGACGTTATCTCTATGGGCGGTACCATCCGTCGCTTGGTTCAGCAGAATCATGATGTACATGTTGCATACGAGACTTCTGGTAACATCGCTGTTGGCGACGAGGAAGTTACAAGATTCATGCACTTCATCAATGGCTTCAACCAGATCTTCGCTGATTCTAAGGACAGCATTATCTCTAACAAATATAAGGAGATTAAGAACTTCTTCGCTAACAAGAAGGAGAGCGACTTCGACACAAGAGACATTCTGACTATCAAGGGATTGATTCGCCGTGGTGAGGCTCGTACAGCTTGTACTTACAACGATATTCCACTTGACCACGTACACTTCCTCGACTTGCCTTTCTATGAGAGTGGTAAGATTGAAAAGTTGCCTATGACCGAAAAGGATGTTGAGGTTGTAAGAGCACTTTTGCAGAAGGTTAAGCCTCATCAGATATATGTAGCTGGCGACCTTGCTGACCCACACGGAACTCACAAGAAGTGTACCGACGCTGTACTCGCAGCCATCGACGAAGAGAAGAAGGCGGGCGCAGAATGGCTTAAGGATTGCCGCATCTGGATGTATCGTGGTGCATGGGCAGAATGGGAAATCGAGAATATCGAAATGTGTGTGCCATTGAGCCCTGAGGAGTTGAGAGCAAAGAGAAACTCTATTCTCAAGCATCAGTCACAGATGGAGAGCGCACCATTCCTTGGCAACGACGAGCGTTTGTTCTGGCAGAGAGCTGAGGACCGCAACCGTGCAACAGCAAGTCTTTACGACAAGTTAGGCTTGGCATGCTACGAGGCTATGGAGGCATTCGTAGAGTATAAGCCTCTCTAAACAAGTATACTACCTATCAATATCATAACCAGACCAATGACGAAAATAAATCTATTATTTGGTTAGTTGGCTTTTAGCGCAGCGATGTTGGGAATCAACCCAACATCGGCTGTCGATGCCGACGTCAATATTATACCTATACCTGTAAAGACCCAAACCTTAAAGGGCGAATTTGTATTACCACAAAAAGTGGTTATTGCTTACCAGACAACAGATGGTAAGAACATAGCTCAATATATGGCCGACAAACTAAAAGTTTCTACAGGCTACGAGGTTAGATTGAGCGACAAAAAAGGAAATATCACTATTCAGATCACACCATCTTTGAAGATGGCGGAGGAGGGTTATCGTCTCAGCGTAACAGCTAAAGGCGTGACTATCAAGGCTAAAACAGCCAATGGCGCCTTCTATGGCATGCAGAGTTTTATGCAATTGTTGCCTGCTTAGGTAGAAAGTGCAACTAAGGTTGAGGGAGTGAAATGGGTGGCTCAATGCTGCAACATCGAAGATGCTCCTCGCTTTGGTTATCGTGGTTTCCACCTCGACCCATGCCGCCATTTCATTACTGTAGAGAATGTGAAGAAGCAGTTGGATCTTATGTCAATGTTTAAGGTCAACACCATGCACTTCCACCTCACCGAAGATCAAGGATGGCGTATAGAAATCAAGAAATATCCTAAGTTGACTACCATAGGTAGCATCCGCACCGAGGGTGACGGCTCTTCGTATGGTGGCTATTATACTCAGGAACAGATAAAGGAAATAGTTGACTACGCAGCAAAGCGCTATATCACAGTAATTCCAGAAATCGACCTTCCTGGTCATATGATGGCAGCAATAGCTGCTTACCCAAACCTTTCGTGCAAGGGCGAGAAATGGAGCCCACGTACTGTTTGGGGCATCGAGGATCTTGTGATGTGCGCTGGTAAAGAAGATATGTTCAATTTCTTGGGCGATATCTTCGACGAAATAGTACCTCTCTTCCCTGGCAAATACTTCCATATTGGTGGCGACGAATGTCCTAAAACAAGCTGGAAGAACTGTCCTACATGCCAGAAGCGCATCAAGGATGAAGGTTTGCAGGCTGAAGGTAAACATACAGCAGAAGAAAGACTACAGAGCGATGTCATCAAGCGTGTAGAAAAGATGTTGGAGAAGCGTGGCAGAAAGATTATCGGCTGGGATGAAATCTTGGAAGGTGGACTTAGCGAAAACGCTACTGTGATGTCGTGGCGCGGAACTCAAGGTGGTATCGAGGCTGCTATGCAGAAGCATGATGTTATTATGACTCCTGGCAGCGACGGTATGTATCTCGACTGGTATCAGGGCGATAGCAAGATTGAGCCTGTAACCATCCCAAGTTCTCCAAGATATCTGTCTTCAACATATAATTACAATCCTGTACCAGACACCATCAAGACTTTGGGCTTGGCTCATCACATCTTGGGTGTGCAATGCAACAACTGGTCGGAATATATGTATACCAATGCTAAGATGGAATATATGATGTATCCTCGTGCGGTGGCGCTATCAGAGATTGCTTGGTCGCCATTGAACAAGAAGAACTTCAAAGACTTCTGTCGCCGCTTGGATGCCAACAGCATTCGCTTGGATGAACATAACATTACATACCATATGCCATTGCCAGAGCAGCCTTATGGTTCGTGCGACAAGGTGGTAATAACAAAGGACACAACTGTCACCTTCACCACCAGTCGCCCTATCAAGATGGTCTATACTTTGGATGGCACAACCCCTACTCCATCGTCAACAGTTTATACAGTTCCAATTTCTGTTAGTGGCAACACTATCATCAGAATTGCAACAGTATTGCCAACAGGCAAGATGAGCAAGATTAGAACTGTGGAAGTAGAGAAACAGGCTTACGCTCCAGCAGTAAAGGTTGAAGCACCTAAGCAGGGTTTGAAGATTAAGCGTATCAAGGGCAACTTCCTCAAGGTAAACCAGCTCGAATTGGCTGACGGCACTTGGGAATACACTGATATCAACAGCCTGAAGGATATAAAGATTAAGCAGATTGATGATGCTGCTACATTGCGTGGCGCAAACAACTATGCTGCTATTGCCGAGGGATACATCAACATTCCTGAGGATGGTGTCTACTATCTATCTTCTCGTTTTGAGCAGGTTTGGATAGACAACAAGCTCGTCATCAACAACGAAGGCGACGTGAAGGCAAGCACCACCAACGACTCTTCGGTAGCATTGGCAAAGGGACTACACCCTATCAAGATAGTATTCTTAAGCAACATCGTTGGCGGTTGGCCTTCATGGTGGAGCAAGATTTCTATCGAAATGCGCAAAGACAGCGAACAGCAATTTACCGAAGTTGATGACTCTCAGTATTATAAACAATAAAAAAGGAAAAGCATTATGAAAATCAGATCTATAGTTAATGTGTCCTGCTGCCTCGCCTTGCTCTCTATGAGTACTGGCGTGGCAGCTCAAAGCGAGCTGCGTTGGCACAATGTTGACATCAATCAGCAAAACCGCGAACCTCGTCGTGCTGTATTCTTTGCTTACGAAAGCATGGACAAAGCACAGAGTTTTGACAAGAAGAATTCTGCCAACTACCTTTCTATGGAAAGCATGTGGAAGTTTAATTTCGTAAAGGACTACAACAAGCGTCCTGCAAACTTCTTCGCTGCCAACTATGATGATTCTAATTGGAAGGATTTCCCTGTGCCTGGCTTATTTGAGCTTAACGGCTATGGTGATGCCACATACAAGAATATAGGATATGCTTGGGCAACACAGTTTGACCCAAATCCTCCTTATATCAGCGAAATCAACAACTACACAGGCTCTTATCGCCGCACATTCGAACTTCCTAAGGATTGGAAGGGCAAGGATGTGTACTTCCACGTAGGTTCTGCCACAAGCAACCTCACTCTTTGGGTTAATGGCAAATACGTTGGTTACAGCGAAGACAGCAAGGTGGCTGCAGAGTTTAATATCTCTAAGTATCTGAAGCCTGGCAAGAACTTGATAGCAATGCAGGTGATGCGTTGGTGTGATGGTTCTTACTTCGAAGACCAGGACTTCTGGCGCTTCACAGGTATCGCTCGCGAAGTTTATCTCTACGCTCGTCCTAAGGTTCATGCTGCCGACATCCGTTTGGATGCAGGCTTGGAGAACAACTACAAGGATGGTGTTTTGAACTATCAGATTTCGTTGAAGGGTGGTAAGCCTGACGTTGCCATTACTCTTTGCGATAAGGATGGCAAGCAGATTGCTACTGCTACAGGCGCTCACGGCTCAATCAAGGTGCCTAACGTAAAGGCATGGACTGCTGAAACACCTTATCTATATAAGGCTTACATCACTCTAAAGAACAAGCAGGGTGCATCTGAGGTGATTCCTCAGAGAGTTGGTTTCCGCAATGTGGAAATTAAGAATGCTCAGCTTCTTGTTAATGGCAAGCCTATCTTGGTGAAGGGTGCCAACCGCCACGAAATAGATCCTGACGGAGGTTATGTAGTGAGCGTAGAGCGCATGATCCAGGACATCAAGATTATGAAGCAGCTCAACATCAATGCTGTTCGTACTTGCCACTATCCTGACGATCCTCGTTGGTACGACCTCTGCGACGAATATGGTTTGTATCTCACTGCCGAGGCTAACCTCGAATCACATGGTATGGGATACGGTGAAAAGTCATTGGCTAAGTTCCCTGAATATCTTAAGCCTCATATTGAGCGCAACGAGGGCAATGTGAAAAGCTTCATAAACCACCCTTCTATCATCGTTTGGAGTTTGGGTAATGAATGTGGCTATGGCGTTAACTTCGAAACCACATACGACTGGGTAAAGGCTTGCGACAAGACTCGCCCTGTACAGTATGAGCGTGGTGGCTACGACAGCAAGACCGACATCCACTGCCCTATGTATATCGACTATGATGAGAGCGAGAAATACTGCAAGAGCGACGGCACCAAGCCTTACATCCAATGTGAGTATGCTCACGCTATGGGCAACTCTGAGGGTGGCTTCAAGGAGTATTGGGATTTGATTCGCAAATATCCTAAATATCAGGGTGGATACATCTGGGACTTCGTTGACCAGGGCATACGCGACAAGAGTCCTATCACTGGCAAGGAAATCTTCACCTATGGTGGCGACTACGGACGTTATCCTGCAAGCGACTACAACTTCAACTGTAATGGTATCATTGCTCCAGATCGCCGCTTGAATCCTCACGCTTACGAGATTCAGTACTGGCAACAGAATGTTTGGATTAAGGACTTCGATTCTGTGAATGGAGCATTCAACGTTTACAACGAGAATTTCTTCAAGAATATCGACGACTTGAACCTTACAGCAACTATCTATGCTAACGGTGTGAAGCTCGCTACCGTAGAGATTCCTGAAACCAAGGGCATAGCTCCTCAGGCTACTAAGCTCATCAAGAGCGACGCTTTGAAATATGCTATTGGCGAGGCTGAGTCTAAGCATGGTAAAGAGGAAATCACCGTAAACTTCGCATTCGCAAGCGACGGCAGCCAGCCTTTGGTAGACAAAGGACAGGTAATGGCTCGTCAGCAGTTCATCATCAACGACTATAAGTTTGATAAGGTTCCTGCTGCTGTTGCTGAAGAGGCTACAGCAAAGAATGCCAAGACTCAGAAGGCAAGCAACATCGAGGTTGAAGAGACCAACGCCTATGTTAAGGTTTCTGCCGAGAGAATGACTGTAACAGTTGGCAAGCATACTGGTATGATCGACTATCTCGACATTGATGGCGAACCAATGTTGAAGTTCCGCGAGAGCATGAAGCCTGAGTTCTGGCGCGCTCCTACCGACAACGACTATGGTGCATCAATGCAGAAGGAAATGAAGGTTTGGAGAAATCCTACCATGAATCTTAAATCATTTAATAAGACTATCGGAAACAACAATGTAGTGCTTACAGCAACATTCGAAATGCCTGAGGTTAAGGCACAGTTGGAATTGACATACAACATCAATGCAGCTGGCGAAGTTGTAGTAACAGAAAAGATGACAACAGACAAGGAAGCTAAGGTTGCCGACTTGTTCCGCTACGGAATGCAGTTGCAGATGCCTGCCGCTTACTCTAAGTTGGAATACTACGGACGTGGACCAGAAGAGAACTACATCGACCGTCACGCTTCTGCTTTCATCGGCAAGTATGAGTCGAACGTGAAGGATGAATACTACTCTTACATCCGTCCACAGGAAAGCGGCAACCATACCGACATCCGCTACTTCTCTATCTTCAACCCTACATCAGGCAAGGGTATCACCTTCGAGGCTTTTGGCGAAATGGAATGCAGCGCCATCCCATACTTGGTAGAAGACCTTGATGCTGGTGACGAGAAGAACCACAGCTGGGGACAGCATAGTGGCGACTTGGTTGACAAGGGTCTTGTACAGTTGCACATCCAACAGCGCCAGTATGGCTTGGGCTGTATCGACAGCTGGATGACAAAGCCAATGGAGAAGTATCGCATGCACTATGCAGACCGCGAGTTCTCATTCAAGATTAAAGCAAGAAAGTAATATCTTGAAAAAGGACATACGTTAAAAGAAGAACACATCAATAAGGTTTTTAAATACTCATTAATACGGTTTGATAAAAAGTAAATTAGTTCTGGGATAATAGATTAGTTTTTTAGGTGTACCGCTTGAATGTTCGTGAGAATATTCAAGCGGTTTTATTTAATAATAAGACAAAGTTCCCAATGTCTACAATTCCAGTATGGTTCTTGTGATACTGTCTATAGAAATAGTTTATGAA
>OIXA01000182.1_pt1 | contig 90751 bp, 107 predicted proteins | sample 1587721 | NCBI WGS metagenome assembly OIXA01 (sample SAMEA3888900, study PRJEB22519) | human gut metagenome | biome: human gut; feature: human-associated habitat; material: faeces | place: Denmark | collected 2013 | reverse complement strand
GTGATAGAGTCACAAATATAGGCTACCTGCTCTCTTTGGGTGCGTCTTCTTGCCTACGGCAATTATTATTTCACTGGCAAATTCCTATTTAAAGCTCATGAAATATCGGTTGCATCTTCTCAAATGTACAAAACTGTGTATACCCCAGTTTGCGAAGTTCCTCCTTCGACCAATCAATATATGCCCCAAGATGCTCCTTCTTATGACTGTCACTTCCGATTGTAATAATTGTACCGCCAAGTTCTTTATAAAGCTTTAATATATCTCTTGATGGTGTCATATCCGAAAGACCATATCTATGATTTGAAGTATTTACTTCAATTCCCTTTCCATCTGCGATAACCGTCTTTAAAATTTCTGTGAGAAGTGGTTTTAATTTTTCAAATGGATACACACCGTAACTATCATAACGCACAATCAAATCCATATGTCCTAACACACTATAGTTGTGATAATTCTGTACAACGGAAAGTAGTTCTTTATAGTAGCCCTCGTTGTACTCCTGCTGTGTGCGTCCACTTTGATATTCATTTGTCCAAAATTCCTGGTCTCCTGCCTGATGAATGGACAAAATGATGAAGTCAAATGGATAACTGCGAAACAACTTCTCATACTCTGGAATAGTATGTGTCTGCACGCCAAATTCCATCCCAGCTTTTACTGCGATTTTGTCTTTATATTTTTCCCTCAGTTTTTCTATCATTGAAAAATATTTTCCACAATCGACATTGGTAAGAGCAACCTGCTCTGGCTCTCCCTCGTCTCCCGGACGATATTTAATTCCTCTTGGGTCATCCCAGTCGCGGTATGGACCATAGTCTACGTGGTCGGTAAAACATATATCCTTGATACCTAATGAGATGGCATCTTTTACTACTTCCTCCATCGGGTAAATGGAGTCATTGCTGAATTCTGTATGTACATGGTAATCTGCTAACATATTTCTCCTTTATCCAATCGCTTTTCTCATATCCCTTATCTCTTTTTGGATTTCCTGATATCTTCGCTGTCTTTTCGCAATATTTCCCCTCTCTTTTCCTGAAAGTTCTTCTGATTCCATCTCTTTTATGGACTGTTTCAGCTCTGCTGCTATACTTTCTTTTTTGGTGATTTCTTTTTTGAGGTATTCTTTTAATACTGGATTTTTCGTTTCAATCAGATATTTTCCATACTGTTCATAAATACTTTCCATATCTTTCTCTGAAACTGCCTGATTCGCTGGTGTTTCTGATATCTCTTTTATATATTCGTGAATGGAAGGCTGCTGGTGTTTCAGTCGTTGTGGCTGTGTCCACGCTGGTTCCGCTTTAATGATTACATAGTATTTGCCATCTTCTTTTAAGAACCATTCTTTTTCAATCTGATAGTGATATTCTTTTAAGAGACGGCGGACCTTGAACCATTCGGATTGTGGCTGCAAAATAAATTCTTTTCCCTCTATTAAAAATTCTGGTTTGGCTTTTAATATTTTACAGATTAAATCTCCGCCCATGCCTGCGATGATTACGGTATCTGTTTCTCCTGGCTCTAATGGTGCAAGTCCATTTCCAAGACGGGTAGCTATTTTCCCGCCAAGTTTTTCTTCCCTGATATGTTCCTGTGCTTTTTCGAGTGGGCCTTTATTCACATCCATTGCAATACCGGCTGGTGAAAGATTATTTTTCACCAGATAAATCGGGACATATCCGTGGTCAGTTCCAACATCTGCCACACGATTTCCCTTTGTCACTGCTTCTGCTACTGTTTTTAATCGTATTGAAAGTTCCATTTATTTCTGTAATTCCTCCTAAATTATACTATGTACCGGCGAAAATCAGACTCATAAAAAATAGCACCCCAAAAAATTTTTCTCCCCACTGATACTGATTTGTTGCTCGCTGCCTACAGAGGTGGGAGTCATCTCACATCTGATATATACGAACAAATGCTTCTATTGGTAGAACCATCATTTGGTCTGCTATTTTTTATTATTTTCTTTCTACATCATTCTTCATTCTTCCAAATATCACTCTTCCAAAAAGTCTCTTAACTTCCTACTTCTTGTCGGATGCCGAAGCTTTCTCAATGCCTTCGCTTCTATCTGACGAATGCGTTCTCTGGTTACCTGAAATTCTCGTCCGACTTCCTCAAGTGTATGCGGTTTGCCGTCCTCTAAGCCAAAACGGAGTGCAAGTACTTTCTGCTCTCTCTCGGATAAAGTATCCATCACCTTTTCAAGCTGTTCTCGGAGTAATGTATGCGCTGCCTCATCAGCAGGAACAGGAATGTGCTCATCCTGAATAAAGTCTCCAAGATGGCTGTCCTCTTCCTCGCCAATTGGGGTTTCTAAGGAAACAGGTTCCTGTGATATTTTCGAAATCTCAAGCACACGCTCCACGGGCAGGTTCATTGCCTCCGCTATTTCTTCTGGAGTCGGCTCTCTGCCGTATTCCTGCAACAGTCTTCTGCTTGTACGATTCACCCGGTTCATAGTTTCTACCATATGGACTGGAATCCGTATGGTTCTTGCCTGATCAGCAATCGCGCGGGTAATAGATTGACGAATCCACCAGGTTAAGGTCAGTTACTGTATAACAAAATATGACAGAAATAAAGGAGAAGTAATTATATTATACAAGAAGAAAGAGGACGTTTCAAGCGCCCTCTTTTATTTTTCGCAAAACTGACCGATATTCTCGCGGATACATTGCTTCTATGGCTTTCATGTGTTCGTCAAGCACGCGTAATAAGTGCTCAAAGTCTGCGTTTCGGGCGATTTCTTTAAATTCAGAATCTGGCTCGGAACTATAAGAGTAGTATGATGCGTTGGAAGATAGTTGGTTTGGTTGTTGATTGCTCATTAAATTGTTGCGTACATTGTATAAAATCGAAAGCCGTTCGCAAGTGGCGTAGGTTGTTTTTCCTGCCTCTAATGCCGCAATTTCGGCATTAATTTCGTCCATATTAATCATTGCGGCACCCCTTTCTCTTATCGGTCTAATTCTGCTAATGCTCTGCCTAATGCCGCCTGTTCTGCACTAGACAGATTGCCGTCATGCATCATGTCTTTAATAGTCTCTTTTACCTGCATTTTTGCATCGTTGTAAGAGTAATGCCCCCTCACATAGTGCTGACCTCTACGGGCATTGCTATAATCACCGTAATCCATGTCAGGATAACGCCCACGGCTATATCTTCCTGACGTGTTCCAGTCGTCGCCGCGGCTGTATTCGCTGTCACCTTCCAAGTACATAATCTTGTCGATATTTTTAATCGTGTCTGTCAGTTTATGGACTGCCTCCAAATCCCCGGCGCTCATGTCGCCTTTGTTGGAAATCTCGTCTAACTCTCTGCACATCATCTTTTTTAATTTGTGTAATGATTCCATTTTTCGCCCTCCTTTACGCTACTCTCTCGACGATTAAATTGCTATTGGCTATATTAATTGCCTGCGTAGATGTATTTTCGACTGCGATTGTTATGCAACATCCGCGCGGCACGTCAATAAATGCCGCCGTAAATACATTAAAATATTCGCCTACGGCCGCAGGTGTTACGATTGCTGTCGCACTATTTAATGGTTCTCCGGCGATTGCCAGGGCAATAGAAATAGGTGTCACAGTTCCGCCGGCGGGTATGGCGATATTAGCCCCAAAGCTGACCTTATAGCGCGCCCTGCACTGGTTTGTAAGGCCTCTAAGGGTCACAATTCCTGCCCCCTCCCTGTGTGCGATACAGCTACCGCACTTTACGGCTGTCTCTGTGAGCGGTAAATTCTGCCCCGCTGCTACGGTTACAATATTACTATTGGTAAATTCTGCCACGTTATCACTCCTTTTTTAATAATAAACGGCGGAACGATTGCCCCGCCGCTATAAGCATCATCGGCACAAGCCGAACAATCCTGTCGTGCAGGAAGCTGCTAATTATAAAATTTTAGCATCCGCAACCAGTATTGCATCCGCAATTACCGTACTGATATGGTGCGGAAACCGGAAAAGCTGGCACTGGTCTAGGGTTGTAATAAGTAAACTGACCCTGCATGTATGCCTTTAAGGTTTCGTTCTGTGACGCCTGAGAAGCCGCTAACTGTGCCGCAAATAACTGCTGATTCTGCTCGGCAATCTTAGCATCCTTAGCTTCGATTCTCTGCGCTGTGAGGGCATCGAGAATAGCTCTAGCGTTGTTATTCTGGTTGTCAATGATGTCTCTTGTGTTGTTTGCGTTGTTAAAGTTTGTCTGGCAGAAGCCATTTGTAACTTCCTGCTGGATTGCATTAGTATTCATCGACATATTGTAGTTAACGCCTGCAATAGCCTGCTTGTTATCACAACAGCACTGTGCTAACTGTGCCTGTAAAGCATTAAAACTCTGCATGTCTGCAATCTGTCCCTGCTGGATTGCGTTTCGTGTATCGTAGCCGTTCTGCTGAATCGTGCTATTTGTTCCTGCAAATCCGTTGAGCAGAGAGGTATTCATCGCATAAAATCCGTCACAAATACCGCTGTTGATGACATCACCCTTGCGCTCAAGGGAGGAAATGCCGCTATCAATCTGGCGCTGTAAGGTTGCGAAGTCAGAAGCTAATACATAATTATCTGCTGCGCCTCCGCCGCCGTTATTCCATCCATTTCCGTTTCCCCATCCGCAGAAGATAAAGAGGAAAAGAATGATAATCCACCAAGCACCGTTGCCCTCGCCAAATGCGCCGTTATTGTTGCCTGTGACCGCCGCTAAATCCGCCGGACTCATTCCATCTGTTGTTAATCCCATGAAATCACTCCTTTTTTATTTATTTAAAACCCTTTAAAAGGTTTTGAAACTGTGTTGCCATACCCTGCAACTGGTTATACTGTTGCTGGCTCATTTGCCCGCTATTTAGCAGATTCTGTACTTCCTGCTTCGGGTCCCCTTGAAACTGCTGCCTGAACTGTTGAAACTGCTGTATCATCTGCATTGGATTGAGATTCATTCAATACCCTCCTTCTTAACGTCTCCATTTGCCTTTCTAAGGCGTTTAAGCGTTCCTCATAGTTAATTGGTTGGCTAGACTGCGAAAGCTCCGCTGTGGGCGAATCTGTGCCTTTGCGCTTGTATTCAAACACCTCTAAAAACGGTCTGCCCGTCTGGTCTGCTCTTTTTTCGTAAAAAACTGGCGCTTGGCTGTCCCACAGGCGAACAAAAGAGTTTGGCGCTACTAAATACGCCTCCGCCGCGCCCTGTCCTTGCACCCAAATCCGCTCATCGGGATTGGTCTGCTGTTGCATTTGTTGAGGCGGCGCCTGCTGTTGTTTTAGTCGATTGAGCTGGTCAAGATAATCCGGTTGTGGATATTGCGGATACTGTGGATATTGTTGTGGATATTGTGGATAACCGAACATTTATTTTCCTCCTTCCCTCCAATAGTAGATAGGTGTCATTGCTCCGCTGTCCCACGTATCGTAGTAATTGCCGTCAATTACCGCTATAACGTGCCCTGACAGTGCTAAAATATAAGCCCCTTCTGGGTGATTGTTTGCAAATTCTGATACAGTGCAAGTCATGTACTCATCTGGGATTATATAACGGCTAAATCCATTGTCTTTGAGGTATGCGCCCCACACCGCATTAGCCGAAGGCATATCCGACAACATCAAGCCGTACAGGGCAAGCTGTATATATGTTTCTTCCCACGTCTGCCCCATAGCTTTTGAGATAGCGCGCACGGTGCAATCTCCCACTTTTGCCGCCGCGGGGTTAGGATTCCAATATTGATACATCTCTCCGCCCTCCTTCTAGCTTTATTATCGCAAAAAAATAAGCCCACCACCACGAAGGCAATGCGCTTATTTCTCGCATGATTTTTAGTTATCTTTAGTTTCTTAAAGGCTATTTATGTATGGGATTGTGCCGGGAACTAACAAAATTTTTTCCACGGCGCAACTCCACAGCCCCTGTAATCCTCTCGTGCTTATATCCATTTTCTCGGCGGCTTGCTCCTGCGTTAATCCATCAAAAAGCAAGTACTGTACAGTTTCGCGCTCTCGTAAAGTTAAACGGGCGCATGACAAGGCGTAATCAATAAATTGTTTATCGCCTAATTTCCAGAGTTTTTTTATCAAACTTCTGTTCACTGCATCACCTCAAACACGCAAAAATTACGTAAATTTATTTCATTTTGTCCAGTCCTAAAATTGCTCTAACCTTATCTGGGAGCAAATCAGGGTTAATTTTACCGATGTTCTCCACAATAGAGCCAAGCTCCATCAAAATAATGTAGACACAAACCCCTGCGGCAATAGGCACCTGAAAGCCTAAATCTACATATTTCTGGGCGTAGTCGATAAGATACGCAAGCACTACAAGCATAATGGAGCCAAATTTATGGTACAATCCTTTCCTCATTTCCGAGGATTTCCACTCGTGGTTAGCGCAGGCAGCTACTCCGCCACTAGCCAAATCAAAAACTACAAAAATACAAGTTATTAAAGGTAACATGATATCTACCATCTCCATTCCTCCTTAAAAATTATTTTTCTTTTGTTTTCATAAATTAATTAAAGCCCTCTTTAGTTAATTAGTTAGTTTCCGCTTTCGATTCTTCTTCCTTATTAACATCCATCAGCTCATTGTACTGTTCCTCTGTGATTCTCCCAACTGCAAAAAACACATCAATCTTATTTTTCAAATCATCTGTAAGTCCATTTCTCTCTTTAAGTTTTAATAATGTTCTATATAACATAATCATACCTCCAATTCTGTTAATGCTACTGCATATTCGCTGTTGACGTAGGCTTCTGCGGATTGTAAATCCATATCGTAGATGTAATCTCGGTTGTCGTTTAACTGCTGTTTCACATAGTTCCAACCATTAGCCATGCTAATCGGATAATTAAATACTGTATATCCGTCAAGCTGTTCTGAATTGACGTTGATGTTTGTAGTCGGATAATATGTTGCAAGTGTTTTAAGTGTCTGTACTTCTTTCTGCGTTAAATCAATTTCTTGTGGTTCTGCTAACAACCATTCAGTTTTGTTTACAATAGATTGTGTATTATCTAACTTAGAAGAATCAACCATCTTTACCAACTTCCCACGTTCCACATTCACATAATCCGCAATATACTGTTGACCGTCAATCGTTACATTGCCGCCAGATGTTACTGGGATGGCGTTGAGAGTATAGGAGAGCTGGGCGGATTGCTCGGTGTATGGCTCGTAAGGGGTGGCTTCCGAACCTTTTTCGATTTGAATTGTATCGTATATACCAGACGGGGCTGACACTCTAATATATTCTGTACCTGTTGTATTAAATGTATTTATGCTATATTTGTTTCCGTCTGAAGGAAAGATATTTTTTATCCACTTTTTTTCTGCATTATAAAGTCCAATTCTATATGCATAGCTGCTTCCAATTGCCGAACTAAAATTGCGTGCTATAACAGTAATATCTTTTCCACTTGTTTTTATAAAATCTGTTACGGCGCTTTGTGTTTTTGAAGTTTCTACTATTGACCCATTATTGCCACTTATATATCCTCCTAGTATTGGATTCCACAGGTTCTTTCCAAAAACCTTCACAGTTGGATTCACAACACTCTTAATCTCAACTAGATTCTCTGGCGTTGGTGTTCCATCCTGTGATGATTTGCCATATATCATCATATCTTGAATCTTTCCATTGTCGGAATCAGTGATGTAAATTTCACCTTGATTTGATGCATAGAACTTTGTAATTTTGTTTGATAAATCTTCCTTTATCAAACCAATTTCTTTTTTTAGTGGGCCAAGGTCTTCTGTTGTTTTCCCATGTTTTGAGAGTACATACGCCTCATCTCCCGTTAAACCACTTTTTCTCATGTCCTACACCTCCCTAAAGTAAAAACCACTTGCTATCAGGGGCATAAAAGCCATATAATTCCCCTGTGTCTACGCATAACGCTGTCGAACCACTTGCAACATAATGAGGTAATTTATCTACTTCGGAAGACTTCCCCCAGTAATATCGCTTACTTCCGTCCGTATCTATGCAATCCCAGCCGCCTAAATCGTGTATAATATCTCCTTTGCGGTATGTCTTGTCCATCAATAATTATTGTTCCACTAGCTATCATGCTTTCGCCTCCTTATGCATAAATTGTATCAGATATCCTCTGCATCTTCGTAATCTGGAAGTGTTTTGAGATACTTATAAGCATCTTCAATAGTCATATTCTCTTCATATTCTTTCTCATATGTAACAGCGGCTCTATACGGTCTGTCACCGTTGCTTTCCATAGCTCTACCAATCTCATCTACATAAGATACTACAGCTATTGAATCATGACTGTTGATTGTAGACTGAATATATAATATTCTGTGATAATTAGTAACTACGCCGTCGCTTTGACGAATTTCTTTTTTTAAAGCCAATTTTATTCCTCCTATGAGAATGTTATCTTAATATTAGCATAGATGCCGCAAGGGCTATTGTTTGTAACATCTGTGGTATTTTGCATTGTTGCAAATACATGGATGCAGCCTCCACTAAGCGTTGAGTGTACAGTATATTTTCTAGGTTTGACATATTTTTTTGACGAGCCACCATACAAATACTTATTATTTTGTCGGACCATAAGCCCTTCCACGCTTGTTACTGTTACCGTCGGGTTCCCAACTATTGGTTTTGATAATGGAATTATAAAAATGACATCCTTGCCGGAACTCGTAATATATCCAGCAGTACCAAAAGTTGCACTGATCGAATCGCCAGCGCAAAAATATGGTCTCCAAGTCCCTAAATAGGTAGATAAATATATTCTCCCTGCATCCAACTTTATTACGTCTGAAGACGCAATCCTTGTACTAGAGTTATCAGCATATATCCCATTTCCAATGCTTTCGTACAAATCAGTATAGGATGTTCCACTTTTTACAGATAACGAGAGACTCATATTATCTTTTGCACTATCATAATATAATTCAAGCGCAGCTTTACCACCGACATTAGTATCATTTGCATCTTTTGTTTGCTGTGTTGATACAACAATGTTGTTTTGTGACTTTACGACCGAGCCAGTGCCACTATAAACAGGGTCTCCGTCTTCATTCACTACTTTAATATCTGTAATTCCAAATCGTACAATTTCGCTGTTATTGTTGCGCACACACATTCCATTTGCGTCAAGTAACGTGTTCTGTCCAAGCGTATTTCCTCGCATATCACCGACAACTAATCCAAGTCCTTCGATATATTTCATGAAGTTAGTTGCAACTTTAGCAGCCTCTGCTATCTTGTCTTCCTGACTACTAAAGTTTTCCTCAGTAATATCTTTAAAGTTCTCGTAGGATTTCTTTACCTTAGTAGCTGTCTTATTCGCTTTAATTGCAACAGAGTCATCTGTAGGTGGTGCTGTAATGTTTCCTGTTAACCATGCTTTTCCGCCGCTGACACGGATTTTTACTGTGTCACCTGTCTTACAATTAATTGCCATCTGTGCGGGGGTTTCATCTGCTCCACCGTCAATGTGGACATATGCTGTTTTTTCGTCAACCCGAAGGACTTTTGCGACTGTATCATATGACTTTGTTTTGCTTTGCTTCATTGTCGAGGCAATCTCTTTTACAAAATCATTCAATGCTTTCCACCTCTTCCTTTGTGCGGCAACCGTGTTCCAGAGATAGTGTTTGTGATGTTATCCTAAATTTCCCAGTAAGGTTATGCCGCGGATAATTTAAAAAGACCACATCGCCTAAAAGAACGTCCTCGAAAAATCGCCGGCTGTACTGTATCGTTCTGGCAGGATTCTGCAATTCTTTTAGTTTTCTAACAGCATAAGCCGCTATGCTTTCCCCGGAGGATAATTCAACGCCTGTTTCCGATTTCCACACTTCCCTACCACGATTTACCGTTGATAAAAAGCTATCTGGACTATCATCCCTTGCAATAGCCGCTCCGTAATCATCGTGTATCGCCATGAAACAATTTGGTGTGTCATACCAATTAAATGTGTCTGTTACATCACACTCTATTATGTCGTTCGCGTTAATTCCCACCGTAAGACTGCTATTATTATCATTTGCACAGATAACAATACTTCCATCACCAAGTATTCGCATCCGCCAACCGATAGCATCTAAAATATGCAGTGCCATCGTGAGCCTTGTTTCCCCATCTTCCGCAACGATGTTATCTGTAGTTATTGGCGATACTCCTTCGACATATACGGGGGAAGGGGTGCAATCATTAAGCAGATTTTTAATCTGTTTTGCTCCGCTACCGGCTGGTGCATAATAGCCACGCGGCAGGATTACATCATCTGCCGGCTTGAGAACGGAGTAGCAGTCAATGTTGTAAGTCTCTCTTACACCATCAAGTTTTCTTTCCGGGAAGGCGGTCAGGCCAGTAAATAGTGCTACTTTTGCTCCCGACCCTCCCTGTTTGGCTTGCAGGTAAATACGGACCCAGCACTCACTATCTGTTATCTTTTCTGTCATTGTGACGGAGGCAGATTCCCTTAAATCTGACGTGCTGTCTCGGTCAATACTTCCCTCAGTAAATTCAAATTCTTGACGGTCTGTCCACGTCTTGGGGTCAACTGTTGTTAAAATATATCTTGCTGAAAATCCTTTGCTCCAATCCATCACGCCACCTCATTAGGATGCTCTGCGCTCCACTGTTCTTCCGTCACGGCATCCAGCTCTTCCGAATCCACTTTTTTTATCGTCAGGGAGAAATCTGTTCGCATTTTGTTACTATGGTCTTTTTTCTCCGATACCTGTATGTCGCAGGAAAACGATGAGCCATCCGGTGTCCTAACGTGACATATTCCGGGATACGTTGCGAGCCGCCTCATTTGCTCAATCATCATTGGTTCTGTTAGTGAGATACTTACTGCATCAATTTTTAAATCACGAGTGACTGCAGGATTCCAGTCACCTTGTACGGAGCCGCCAAGATAAACTGTCCTCTCGAAATCTTTATCCCATGAGTTATCTAAATCAAGGTTATACTGGATTTCGATAGATTCACCGTCAAAATCAATGATTGCCTTTTTATATTCGATGGAAAAATCGCTATATAACCACGCAAACGAACTATCTGACGTTATATAGTCACCGTTGGCAGTTTTATTTACAACCAGTATGCCGCCGTACTCATTTAACGCTGGGTATGGGTCAACATATTTCTGTCCATAAACCCCATTTTCCAGAATCAATTCTGCTCTGTCTACACTCATCCGATACAAGTCGAATGTATCCCCATCAGCATATGTGGTTGGTTTAGCAACAACAATACTCGCTGTTTTGTTGTCTGCAATCGTATTTACAGTGGCCGTTGGTACTTCCGGCTGGTGTTTCCACCGTACAACAAACGGTATCTTTTTTTCTGCCACATGGTCATAAATATCTGTAAATGCAATCTGTATGCTGTACCTTGCACCGTCATCCATCTGCCCGATCAGGTCGCTTAAGCCAATAGCATAGCTGTCTGTTTCGTTGCCAGTAAAACTAGCAATAATTTCATTGGCAAAATGTTGTTCCTTTAATCCGTCCGGGCGCAGAATATAATAATCCTCGTCCCTGACAATCGTTACTTTTGCTGTGCCAGCAGAATCCCCGAAGGAAGGGACTATTGTTAATGGTAGCTGCTCTAAATAATTTGTTGTACCTTCCGATGATTCTGGTACTGTCTGGTCGCTCGTTTCCGTGGTAACATCGCCAGAATTATATGCAGTTGATTCCGAAACAAGATTTGTTGTCACGCTGTTTATCGCAGGTTTTGCAACAATTTCAACAGCCACAGAATCTGACCATGCCCCTTCCTTTCCTCCCTGTGCTGTAACCATTGCTTTTAAATAATGGATTTCTCCTACATTCCATAGATTGCTCAAAAGGCCACTTGCAGTATAGATTTTATTAATGTTTTCAATAGTTTCCGATAATGTCTCCATGCCGGAAGACATCATTAAAACAACGACGTTTCCATCTTTGCCTTTAACTGGCTCATCGTTAACCGCTTCCGCTATTTTTATGCTCGCTTTGCTGTTTCCGGTATAGCCGACACTACAAATAACTGTATCGTCCAGGGCAAGATAATTTTCTGTCGTTGCAAGCGTAGGAGTTGTTGGGGTCTCACTCAGAGATACGGAAACCGTATCAGACCAAGGAGATAACACTTCCTCATCCCCGGACGTATCCCGCAATCTTACGCGGAAATAATATGTTTTTGCCGATTCTAGGGACCCGATATGCCACGTGGTTTCCCTGTCCTCCACGTCATAAGTAGTTGGGGCTTCCGTACTAATCCATGCGTCCTCGTGGTCTGCCCACGCAACGGTAGCCGCATCCGCATTTTTCCACGACCAATCCCATGTTAGTTCCACGGTATCAGATGCCACCGCCATTGCAGTTATATTTTTCGGCGGGACTGCAATCTTTCTTGTTTCCGAATAAATCCACCCAGACTGCATGAGAGGGCTAAGTTTGTAGGTAGTGCCAGTCGCTCCATTTTGAGGTGTGGAAGTTCCGGTAAAATTCTTGAGGGCAATCTGGTATTCAGCGCCGCCGGAAACGTCCGGACACGTAACTGTGATTGTGCCCTCTTTGTCGGTGACCGCAATAATGCCTTTTTCCTCGTTGTCTATTTTCATCCAGATTGCTGTTTTGGCGTCAGGAACCTCTGTATTTCGCTCAACGCTATTGATGGTAAGCGTTGTTCCCGTTGCCGATACCGTATCAAATGACGGGGATTTTAAAGCCCCTCGTGCCGCTACTCGTGGCTCGGAATACGCATATTTTTTATCGTGCGTACTTTGCACCCTTGTCCACATGATCTGGTCTTCCGCTATGCCGTCGTCCGTGTTAAAATCTGCTGACACCGTATAATCATGGTACGCAACAGTTACTCCTGTACTCCACGATGTGCCAGTATACCTCTCTCCACTTTCTGGCGTGTCTATGGCGTATTGTAACTCCATAGAATCCACAGGGCGGTCCCGTGGCGATGCCTGCACCCAGTTTGCCCATACATAGCGGCTAGAGGAGCCTATCTCTTTGCTCCCTGTACTCTGTATATTTGGACGCTCTGGGATGCTGTAATAATGGTATGCATAGCTCCAACCGGAATCTCCGGCACACCCTCTCGATTTTGCCCTTACAATACGGCAAAATGTCTTGTTTTGTGTCGGGGAACCATCCTCTGTTATCGCCCATGTGCCAGACGCTCCCGTATAGGATGCATTGGTAAAGCGAGCGTTTGCAATGGCGCCCTTATAGTTTGTCATTAATGCGGTCTGTACCTGCGTCCTTGCAAAATGCCTTGCATCATTTGCCTCGTATGAGGTATTCCAAGTAAATGTACCTTTATTTGCGCCAGTATCATCAAGAGAATAAGAAACGGAAGGGGCATTTGGTGCATAAATGGTAAATGTCTTTGTGGAATGTGCGGCTGTATAGGTATGCTTTTTATCACTTTTTGTTTTGCCCTTTACCTTAAATTCTATCGCGTTTAATAATTTTGATGAGACAGGATAATAATTTTTTGCATTAAGTGCTACCGTTTTTTTAGTTGCTGATTTTCCTACATTTATTTTCTTCCACTTTGTCCAATCCCATTTAGAAGCACCGGCGTTTTTTGTATGTAGACGATACCATAGCCACTGTCCATCCTCATATTTTTTCGCCGGTATTTTCCAAGATATTGTAAATTTCAAACCGTCTCTCGATATAGACAGACCGCTAGGAGCAGCAGACTTTTTCTTTTTCTTTGCCATTATGCCATTTTCACCTGCCTTCTAAGCTCACTTGCCATTCTTCTTCCCCATTCTTCCGGGTTATCTGCACCGTTTACAGTTACATTAATAGTTACATCGTTTTTCGTTCCCTGTGTTGCCTCTTTGATATCGTTCATCAGTCTGCTACGACCGTACAGCATCTCGTCTCCTGCTTCTCCTGCTCCAAACAAGGTGGCATCAGAAAATACATATGGGCTTTCCATGGCTTTTTTATACCAGCTAATGTGGAATGATGGCAGGGAACCCTTTCCCCCAATACCGAACGGAGCTTTTCCGCCGGAAACACTCAGGTGCGGTAGGTTTAGGTGTGGAAGAGACCAGCTAAACTTTAAGGCGCTCTTAAACCGTCCAGGGAAGCTTTTTACAAGGGATACTGCCTTAGTAAAGATACTTTTAACAGCCGATGGTATCTTAGTAAATGCTCCTTTTACAGCCGATAAAATACCATTTCCCTTAAATGCTCCCTTGAATCCGTTTACAGCATTTTTAGCGGCACCCTTTAAAAGAGAAGGGAGATTTTTGACCCCTTTTATTATGCCGGTAACAATGTTTTTACCAAGCGAAAACCAGTTAAACGCTGTAAATACGCTTACGATTGCTGTGATAATCTTCGGTAAATTAGCAATTAATAACGGAATCGCACGAACTAAGCCAATCGCTAAATTTGTTATGATTGTTACTCCTGTTGCAAGGATTTTTGGCGCATTATCGTTAATAATGCCAGCCAAATTCGTTATGATTGTAGGTACATATGCAATCAATACAGGAATAGAATTAATCAGCCCTTGAGCAATATTCTGGATAAGTGTCAGGCCTGCATTTATCAATTTGCCTGCGTTGCTCCTCAATGACTCTGTAAATTGTGTCAGCATCGGCAACGCCTGCCCCAAAAAGGTCGGGATGCCCTGAGTCATGCCGTTAGCGATAGTCGTCAGCAAATTAACTCCGACCGATGTAAATACATTTAGCCCTGTGGAAATCGTAGAGGCAAGATTATTTAACAGTTGGCTGACAGCAGTTGTAATACTGCCAGAATTTTGAGTAACGCTTGAAATTAAACCGTTTATGAGGTCGCCGCCGATTTTTGTCAGCCCCGGCAACTGGCCGCTAAAATTAATCGCATCTTGCGCCAGTTTGGAAAGGGCGCCGCTTATGCCGCCAGATTCCATCGCCTCAGCTAATCCACTAACCTCGCTTGTTATACCTTTGATGGCACCACGGATAGTACCCGAAAAGGTATTATAAAAAGCAAGTTGCAGGCCTTCTGTGGCGCTAGATAGCAAGGTTATGTCGCCCTGCAAATTATCTAACTGCGTAGCCGCCTGTTGTGCTGCAGAGCCGGAAGAATCCTGTATTCCTTTCCAAAATTTTTGCACAGTCGCATCACTCGATGCGGTCATTTTATTAAACGCCTGTAAGCCTTGCGTTGTAAAAATCGTTGCAAGAGCATTGTTTTTTTGTTCCGCTGTCATACCCTGCAAAGAGCCATTAAGCTCGTCTACGAGGTCGTTAAAATCTTTTGCCTCGCCGTTTGACTTATAGGCGGATACACCTAACTGATCTAAAGCTTTTGATGCATCATCAGTCGGAGTATATAAGTCCGCCATTGCCCTATTTAATGCCGTAGATGCCTCGGAGCCTGTCACGTTCTGCTCTGCCAAGCGAAGTAAGGAAAGCGTGACGCTGTCCGCCGCTTGACCGTAGTTTTTCGCTGTGGCAGCAGAACCGGAAAAAGCCTCTCCAAGGCCTCTTACGTCCGTATTAGCAAGAGTAGCACCCTTTGCCATCAAATCGGCATAGTAAGATGCGTTACTCATCGAGTCACCAAAGCCTTTTACAGCTCCGGCAGTATATGATGCCGATTCTTCCAGACTCATAGCACCGGCAGAGGCAAGGTTAAGTACCGTTCCGATACCGCTAATCTGCTCATCCGCCGACAAGCCAGCCTGAGCAAGGATATTCATTCCTTCCGCCGCTTCCGTTGCGGTGTACTTTGTTGTGCGCCCCATTTCCTCAGCCTTGGCTTTGACGTTCCCTATTTTGTCTACGGTTGTTCCCATGGTAGCTGCTACCTGAGACATTGCAGTATCAAAATTCATTCCGGCATCTATTGATGTTTTTGTAAATGCAACGGCGGCAGCAGAGCCGGCCACCATAGCTGTTTTAGCTACTTTCCCGACCGCTTTAAATGCCCCGCCAATTTTTGATGTGGACGAGCTGGCGTTACCTTCTGCGTCTTTCAGCCCCTGCTTATATGCGGTGTCTTTGATTGCCAGAGTGACAAACAATTCCATCACATTCAATCACTCATCACCACCAATCCGGCTTTTTTAATGACGTCCGCGGCTATTTCTTCGCCAGTCTTTGTTACTGTTTGCTTTTTATCGCTATTAATTAAATCAAAAAATGATACATAGAGATATTTCCCACCGAACGCCTGCGAAATGCTTTCGGTTACATATTTCAGCCCATCGGCCATGTATCGTTTGTAAATTAATTCCTCTGTGTCGTCTAAAATCTTAGCCTTGACGTACAGCAAGAATCCCTTTACGCTTTTTCCTCTGTATTCTCCTGCGCATCTCCAGAGTGTCCGTCTGTTGCGCCCGTTGGCACTGAGAAAAAAAGCTGACGTACCTCCGGTTCGTTGACAAGGTCAACCATGCCTTTGATAACATCCATTAATTTGTGCGTTTTCTTGTATTCCTCAACTGTCTGTAATTCAAACGCCGCTAAGATTCCAATTACATCATCCTTGTGCGTTTTTAACAGTCTAGGGGCTGTTTTAGCACCCCTAGCAAAGACTTTGATATATTTCTCCCCTTCCTGCGGCACAAGCTTCTGGCACAGGCTGAGCGCATCATCATCGTCTGCAATGTTACCGATATGTTCGAGGGAGTTCGCAATGGCTTCTAAACCCTGTTCTGCTGTTAATTCTGATAATTTCATGCTTTACCTCCTACGCCGCTTCGCCTGTTTTGATATAGACCTCGTAAGGTACTGTCTCTGCGTTCTTAATGCTATAATGTCCTGTGTATTCAAAATCAAAATTTCCTTTGGATTTATCATCTGATTTAATTTTAAATCCGCCCGTTGAGAGGGCGTTCATAATTTTAATCGCGATAAATCCGGCGGAATCCCCGGAATTTTCGTCCGAATAGTCGCCAATCCACCAAATATCCTTAAAATCTTCTGCCTTTAAATCTGCCCTTGGGGTTACTTTGTTTCCTGCTACGTCTGCCGCCGCCATAAAGCTTTTAGCCTGTGTGGTATCCATAGTAACGGCTGTACCTGATAATTTTACCTCAATAGATTCGATTTCTTTAAGTTCCATTGTGTTTTTAGGTACATTGTCAATATCTTCCCCAAAATCCGTAAAAGATGGCTCCGCGCTAAAGCTACAGCCGCCGCTGGTTGCCATGAGGATGTTAGTTGCTGTTATGGCGCCCGTTTCTGGCTCAAAAGCTGATACAATAATACCGGCGTTAATCTGTATTTTTTTGAAAAGGTCAGAAGGTACCTGCGTATACTTCATTTGCTCACCTCGTTAAATGGTTATAAATTGCATAGTTATTACTGTGTATCTGCGTACTATCGACGAGTCGGCTTCATCGACCAAAGGGGTCCACGGCTGGTCCTGCGATAAAAAAATCATTCCATCATCGCATTTTACCGTGATTCCCCCTTGCAATCTGTCACTGATTTCTTTTGCCTTTTTGTTTGGGACTGCCTCAGATTCTGTGTGATACCAGACATTTACAACGCTGGCGGCGGCCGCATCTGTCCACCAGTTTGCTATAATCGGCTCATATGTGATAAAAGGGAAAGCGGTATCTTCCGGCACCCTGTTAGACGGATATGCAGTTATGCCGAAGGATGACCAAAATTGATACAGTGCCGCTGTTGGGGTCATGACGTTAACTCCCACTTTTCCGCCATGACCTGTGCTATATCCAAATTGGATGATGCAGGAGTTTCTTTTTCTCCCGCATTTGATGTAACTCTAAAAATTTTTCCGTCTTTTGTTTTTAATACATCATGATAGCCTAGCTTTACTGTTTTGGCTGTAGTGATTGTATATGTTGCTGTTACACCCTCTTTTTCCGCCACTCTGGCAGACATAGAGGTATCTCGGACTATTGCCGCCTGTATTTTAGCGCCCTCGACCCACTCGGTGATAAATCCACCCTCGCCGTCAGAAGTACGCTTTTTATCCATGAGTATGCAATCCTGTAAAAATTCATTGATTAAACTCATGCCATTTTCCTCCATGGGTTCAGGCGTGCTCTAAATACATCCTGCCACGTGTAAGCCTCGCCTTTAGAATTTGTTGCCCTGCTGTACGAATAGCCGCCAAATGACTCTGACTGATACGCTCCTGAATTTCCATTTTTTGCCTGCCACTCGCTGATTTCGTCCACTAGTGATAAAAACGGTTTAGGGATAGCCAGTGGAACCACTACGCCGTCAAACGTCTCCTCCTGTAACGGGGCAGTATTGCCTTTGTGATACTGATAAACCCCGTCATTAAAAATAGAACCGCTTATCAAATAATACTGCCCGTCCTGTAACGGGAGGCGGATCGCGGTGTCAGAATAACGTAGATCTTTGGTGTCTGTCGTTGCATCTATGTGCGTGTCAAAAAGCAATTCCCCGATTGTTATTTTGCCTGTGATTGCCGCTCCTTTGACTGGAAAGAAATTGTGAATATGATTCATGACTTCGTAAAGCACTCAATCAACCCCTTTTATTTTCCGTTCGAACTTGCTTCCGAAACGGTGCTTGATACTTCTGGGATGGTATCTGTAGTTCCGACAGTAACTACGCAAACACCGTCAAGGTATTCTGCCCACAACTTCATGCCCATAATGGCGTATGTTTCGCCTGTGGCATTTGTATAGTTGCCGCCTGCGTGGAATCCAATCAGATTTGTTTCGCCAGATGTTGTGTAGTCCAGGCCAAGTTTTTTAAAATCACTATCGCCGGGATCAATATAATACAAGTCAATATTTTCTACAGGTGTTGCAATAACAGTTTTTGCCGGGATGTAGGCGTCAGGGAGGAGGAACAGTGTAGAGAAACCAAAGAAGTCTTTGATATACTGCAATCCAAACATTGTCTGCACAGTAATCTCTTTATCACCTAACCAGTCGTAAAAATCCATTACATTTGCAAATCCTACGACTTCGGTTACATTTCTGTTCATGCCTGCGAATTTGTTGAGTACAGCACCTTTTGCGATTGCAAGTGCTTTCTGCCATTTTTTCTGCGTTCCCTTTAATGTTCCTGTTTTTAAAAACGTGTAGAAATCTTTCAAAACCTTGTTCTGCAGCTCAACCATAAAGGCATCATCTGTCTTTTCGATTGCAACGGTTGCGCCCCATTTTGCCACAGACTCAAGAGTTAAAGATTTAGCGTATTTTTCTACAACAATATCTTCTCTCTTGCTTTCCACAACTTTAAACTGTGTAAAAGGGATTGCCTCGCCCTCACCTACGCTTGCGCCGCCCTGTAAAGCTTCATCTTTCATCTGCGCTTCGTAGGTTACTAAGCTAGTGCCCGGCTCTTTTCTAATAGGTCTAAAGATTCCCAAGATGGTTCTTAATGCATCCCAGTTTTTTTCAAATCTTGTTACAAAATCAATTTCTCTCGCTTTGAGAGTGCTATCTGTATTTAATACAGTGCTAGTAGTTACTCCTGGCATTGTTTACTCCTTTCAAAATCCAAAAATTTCGTGATTTTCCGCAATCGCTTTCTGACGTTCGCCTGCATCTTTAATTTCCATGATTTCTTTCTTGGTCATTTTCCCCGGTTCTCCTCCCGGTGGATTTGATACGTTAGCGCCCTGAGTTTTTTCAGTTGTAATATAATCGGCATACGCTTCTTTGATGCCTTTTTCTACCTCTGTTGCGTTCTCAAGTTTGCCGTCAGTTCCGATTTTTAAATTATCAATAGTCTCTTTTGATGCTTTTAATGCAAGGTTAATTACCTTGCTAGACACGCCGGAATCCTCAAGCATCTTTTTGTATGCGGCTTCTTTCGCATTGTAGGACGCTTTCTTGTCCTGTTCGGCTTTGTAGCTCTCAAAACCTGCGTGTTCCTTCTCGTACTTGCCTTTCCAGTCGTCCTTTTCATAGTCCTCCAATTTCTTCTGGAGGTCTGGGACTTTCTCTGCATCCTCTTTGTATTTACTAATCTCACCCTTGAGACCCGTAACGGTTGCAGAATGTTCTTCGATGATTGCGGAAATCTGTTCGTCTGTAAGTGTCATGCTTTTCAAAAAAGCTCTTGTTAATGCCATTTGATTTACTCCTTTTCTTTGAGGGATTTCTTTCCCTAAATGACTTTATATGTAAATCACAGTACTTCGTGATTACTTGCTAAATTCTTTCGCGGCCTTAAGGGAATTTGTCCCGAACTTGCCATCGTTTTTCAAGTTACAGCGCGACTGGAAAATTCTTACCGCGTCTTCCGTCTTCTCTCCATACTTGCCATCGGTTTTTAATTTCGCTCCGATTGCCCAGTTTAGAAAATCCTGTAATTTTGTAATTTCATTCTGTGTGTCTTTTAATACCGTGATACCGTCTAAAAACTTGTAGTAGCCTCGTGGCGGCAATTTAGGGAATCCCCCTGTGTATTTAACATTTTTCGTTGTTTCTTCCTTCTGTGCCGCCGCCGGGAAGTCATGATATAAAATATTTAAATCAAACTTGCCGCCGTTGCCGGTTGAAACCTTGTCCGGAAACACGCCAGAGCTGGTATACTGCCACCCCATAAGGTTAGACACGCTTGCGGGCTTGTAAGATTTTTTCGGCGTTGCCTTAAATGCCATGCGGTTATCACCTTTGTAATAGCGTGCAATCCACCAGTTTTTACAGTTAACTTTGTTTTTATCAATATGCTCCGCAAAGTATGATTTACCAGTGTAAACGCCGAATTTATACCCTCTTGACTCAACGACAGTCTGTGCCGCATTGATAATCTCAGCAATCTTTGCTTTACTTAGCCTTGACTGCACTTTATCCTCAATATCAAACCAGACGCCGTATTTAAAATGCTTTTTGCTGATCTTTTCTAGAATGTCACACACAAGCTCCATGTCCGACTTAGCTTTTGCCGTTGTGGTAGCGTATGTGTAGTTGTATACGCCCCATGGGATGCCTAACTCCTCACATTTTTTGTAGTTTGTCTCAAACTTTTTGTCCTTGCCTAAATCCTTGCGGATAATCTTAATGATTGCACCATCGCAACCGTATTTCTTTACTTTTTTCCAGTCGATTGTGCCGTTATATCCCGACACGTCAATAATTTTCTTCTGTGCCATATTTTTCTCCTTTACAATCTGCGATTGTTGTAATCCCGTACTCGACAGCACAAGTATGTTCAATTTTGCACCCTCTTGCATCTTCCCAACCTTTTGCAAAAAACGCAATGTCAGCGATTGATAGTAACTCAAGAGACTTCCCTAAAAACCAGAGTGGTCTAGCGTCAGCGGGTGCCGACTGAAAGAACGAGTCTATCAACTCTACTGGTTCTTCCAACAGTTCTTCTGCGCTTTTGATTGCGTTTTCTCTCTCTTTTAAGATTTCCTCATCTGATTTGCCTTTCATCGGCTGGCTAATAAATAATTTTTTCATTTTTTACCTCCATCTCAATACATATAAGATTTTCTGATTGCTGTTAATAATCCTGTGTATTTTTTTATATGTTCCGCCTGCTTTTTTAGTGTTAGTGCTAGCCTTTCCGGCGTCCCACCACACCATTTTATTGTTCTCGTTTATTCCTGCAAAAATATTGGTATGCAGGCGGTAAAAGCAAATGTCTCCCGGTTTTAATTTGTTTTTATAATCCCGGGGTAATTTATTTACTTTTATCAATCTATATCGTTTTGATATAGCTGCTTTTGTTCCTGTGCCCTTATAGACAACCGTTCCGTTCTTGTTGCAATAAAACAGTTGTCCCGGTTTGAGGATGCCTAACTGCTGTAAGCAATAGCATACATACGACGCACAATTACTTACCTTTTTCTTCTTTGCACCCGCCCAGCTATTCGCCACGTTCTGCGAGTATTTAAATTTTTTATCAACAAAATACTCTGCCGTTTCCTTTGCCTTGACGAGTAAAGACAATCTGTCCATTATCCCATCGCTCCTTTTAATTCGTCTGCAATAATTGCTGTGTATTCTTTTGCGTAATTTGCCGCCGCCGGTTTTAAATACGGCTGCGCCCTCTGACCGTTTGTAATATGCCACTGCCCCTTATCGTCCTGATAAGTCCACGGGGTCTTTCGTCCTCCCTTGTAATACACGCCAGTTCCCAGCTCTACATAGGCGGCGTATTCTTCGTTACTGCCTATTATCTCTGTGAGATTTTCCAAGTCGGTCTGGTGTGTGATACTGTTTCTCAACGCGCCCGTATCGACCGGGCAAAGGTCTTTTGCGTGCCCTTCTGCGGCGGCTCCTGCTTGTTCTAATGCCCTTGCAAGTGCCATGGTGGTCTTTAAAATTACCTCATCTACATGGCTCACAACATCAATATCCGCCATTATATTCGCCCCCTTTGCGTTGCTAACCATTCGTAATAGGTCATGTCTTCTACGATTTCATTTCTGCCTGTTTCCAGATTTTTAACACGTATCATTCGTGGTTGTGCCAGTTCGGTAGGCAGTGCAGTTCTTTGCGTACAACGACAGTTATAAACCTCCGCTGGGATTCCGCTTGGGTCTCCCGGATACATAAGACCGTTTGAGTACGCCATGTTAAATGGTACTTCCTCACCGTCTAATGCTCTGTGACTGTCTCGTGTCCTCAAGTCCTTTGTTGCTGTCCAATGCTTAACTACATCAATTCCCATCTGGTAGGCTTCCTCATATGCTGCCTGCCTGCCCCCGTTCTGCGCCCCCGTGAACGCTGTGCGGGCGTTTCTAATTGCGGCAGTATGATTCATGCCTGTGACGTCTTGAAACCGCCCTGCGAGCTTGCCTATGCTGTCGCCCTGCAATATTCCTTGCAATAGCGCATTTTGCAATTTCTTCTTGTTCCAATGCACATCCTTGCTTTTTAGTACCCTCCGAGGCGGAAGAATCTTCTGTTTTCTAACCGTCAGCCGTTTAACTGTGTGTTCGTCAACTAGATTAAAAGCAATATCTCCAATCTCTTTTATCTGCTTATCAGGCATAAGAGATTTAATCATGTACGCCTCAAAGTTATGATTAAGGGCAATCACAAGAGGTGTCTTCTCGTTGATGTATGCCGCGGCAATCTCATTTGACTCTGTCAGCCGCCGCGCCATGTCCTCACGCAGTGCTTCCCACCTCTGCCCTCTGCCATACTGATTTATCAGCCATGCTTCAAACTCTTTTTTGGTGTACTTTCCTGCCTGGTATGCCGCATATTCTTTGGCGTACCGGCTAGAAAACTGTTTAAAATAGTTTCTCGCTTTGCCGTCAAGTTCCTTTCCGGCCTGCTTATATACGTCTGTCAGCCGTTTTTCTAACTTTTGTAACTCCTGCTCTGTCCACTTGTCGGATGGATACATGACTACTCATCCCCTTCCGGGTTATCTTCCGGCGTATCTGGTTCAGGTGGTTCTGTGTAGCGGTTATATGATTCTTCGTCCAGCTTTTTCAAAATGTCCGACACTTCCTCCGGTGCAACAAACGGTAATTTTTTCAGGATGGTTTCTTCATCCAGATAATTTGCTGCCTCAAGAACCATGTCTGTACGTTCTTTCTCGTTACTGATTCTGTTCCGCTTAAATTGCGGCTCGTCATCAATCCCTGCAAGCTCCAGAATCTTCTCGATCGCATCGCCTACGAAGTACTCAAAATCATCTGCATTATCATCCAGTGGCTGGTATGCGGCGTCGATATGGTCGTTTGTTGCTCCGGCGGCTATGGCGTGTACATCCAACGCCCCGAAATCCTCATAAATTTCTGACCGCATCTGCGTGAGAAACTCTTTTCTGGCGGTATACGGCGGCTCTTGTGTGTATGCCTGTACCTGCCCTTCCTCAGCCTTTGCGATGTGCTGAAACTTGAGCCGGTCCCTAAACTCTGCCAGCTCGTCATCCGTCATACCGTCAGCGTTGGAAATGAGCCAATACATCTGTGCACAGTCGTCTAAATCATTAGCAAAACCACTTTGTACCGCATCGTAGGCATCAATCTTTGACTGCATTCCCCTCAGGGTGCTTATATGTCTTTTGTTGCCAAACATCGGCACAATAGGGAGACTGCTATAATTTTCTTCCCCGATGATTTCGGGTTCCAGATTGTTCGCAACTTCAACTCTCTGCCTGTATGCCCGTTTGGGAGCGGTCTCCTTTAATTCTCCAAACTTGCTCTCTGCACTGTAGGTTGTGTAGCCATCCACCTCGTACAGCACAACCTTAAACGGTTTCTGCTCGTCCAGTTGCCAGAATCTTATGCCCGCCATCAATTCCCCTGTGTCCTCGTCCCACATCGGGGCGAACTGCGTAAAAGGAAATTCGTGCACGTGGTCCACATTCCAGAATAAGAAGGACTGGCCGTGAATTAATGCGTTATAAGCCGCCTCTTTAATCCGTCTGTCGAACTGTTTGCCTAGTTTGTCTTTAACACTCATGTCATTAAAAAAGATACCGTTCCCTAGACTGTATGAACAACGCTGTGTATTTAATTTGTGAAAGAAATTAGAGCATATCTGCGCATTAGATGAGAAATTATCCACTTTTTTCTGACCTAATAAAGTGTAGTAAACACGCTGAAACTGCAAGATAGTCTCATTTTCCTGCGCGTCGTACTTGTCCGCCCTTAACGCCTCTTTGTATGCTCCTGTACTCTCGTGGAATTTTATAAACTGATTTATAAATTGCCCTTTATCTTTTGCGGCAATGAAATCTTGATATGATAAATACATTTGTCGTCACCCTAGAATTGATTTGTATTGTCTTGTTCGGCTGCGTTTGACTAGTTTTAATGTTTTTACAAGATACCTGATAGCATCCATTGCGTGATCTGACTGTTTTATAACTGCGTCCCTGCCTTTGTCAGCCGCTGTTGGGTCCCATGCATAGATACCAAATTCCTCGATCGTGTGCGTGCAAGACGGGTCAAACGATAATTTGTCTTGTGTTAGCATCGTCTCGACATCTGCTATCCCATCATTAACAGTGTTATCTGCTTTTTTGACTTTATGCCCTTTGCTACGTAATTCCACGATGAGAGCGGCGGCGGATGGGTCAACAATCACTAAATCATCTTTCTGCCCGTTTAGCGTATCCTCTAGCCCTTTTACTAGCTCACTAACCGGCTTCATTCGGTTGTTTTCTCTGCCCGAGTAATAATACTCTCGTAGACAGTGCCAGTTACCGGTATCTACTCTTTTTTGCCAGACCAGGAAGACGGTGGCGTTCTGCATACCAAAATCGGAGCTAACAATTATCTCCCCGCTAGTCTCCGCCTTACAAACGTGCCTTTCTTCCGAAAACATATCATACACAAGTCCCTCGGCTACCGCCCAGTTGCCTAGTATGTATCGTTGATACCTGTGTGTCCCGGAGTACTCTTTTATTAACTCATCCACTACCGCCGGAGGCAGGCAGCCATCGTGTATGTTGTACGCCTGCTGAAATATATCGGCATCAGAATCCAGAAAGCCTTTAAACCAGTGTTTTGGCCCTGCTGGGTTGCACGTCCCATCAAAATGACTGTGTGGCGTTCTGAGACGAGATTTTAACATCTCGAAAACTTCTTGGTTCCACGTCGTTACTTCGTCGCCGTATGCATACTCAATCGTTGCTCCCTGTATCCTTGCAACGTGCTTCTTGTTGTCAGCGCCTAGTGCATATACCTTTTTGCCAAATAGCTGTACTGTGTTGTCACTCCGTATCTCACCAACTAGCTTTTCTCCCCAAATCTCTCGCATGGGGTCAAGTATGTTACGTTGTAGCGTGCCTCTGGTGTTTCCCAACATCACAGCCAGCCCTAATCCTTTTAGGTGTGTCAGGCGTTGAGGGATTACGATTGCGTAGTCAACAAAGGATTTCCCAGAGCCTGTCGCCCCGGTCTTTACGTTCCAACGGTGATTACAACCTTGCAGATATTCTGCCTGTTTGCTAGTCAATGGCACTATTGACACCCCCAAGGATTTCAATAGCTTTTGCCAGTGCTTTGTCGCTTGCGCTCTCTGACTGCGGCTTATCTCGCCATTGTTCTGGTTTTCTGTTCTTTAACCAAAATATCTGTGCTGTTGTATCCGGTGGAATGTGCTTCTTTGTTACTTTTCGCTCCGTCATTTCTCCGCCTTCGTACTTTTCGCTCGTCTCCTCGTAGCTATACCCTAGTGCCCGTTGTAACAAACTTTTTTCCACCTGTCTGTCCACAACATCTTTTCCCTTTTTTAAGGTATCGGCTAAAATTGGAAATTTTTTCTTCCATGTATACAAGGTATCTGGGTTTATGCCGATGTTTGCCGCAATCTCTTTGTCTGTGCATCCATCTCGTGCCCATCCCTCTAGTTTGAGCAACCCTTCTTGGGTCAGCCACTCCTGGTATTTACTTATCCCATTTTGGGGGTCACCTCCTAAATACAACCATAACCCCGTAAACAATCCATTACGGGGTTATATGAAAGGAAAGAAAATATGAAAAAAATCGTTTGCGCCAGTTGCAATAATGCAACTAGATACAAGTATAAGGAATTGCACCTTAACAGCCGCCGGGGTAAGACTAATAAGCGGCTGGTCCCTAAACACTTGTAGACCCCGCAACCTGTATGGGACACAAGGCACCGTGGGATAGGCGTCTTACGTACTCTCTTTTACGCGGGTGAGAGTTTACACTTTTACCACAAAAAGATAGAGGAGGTTATGTCTCACAAAAAGTTACCAGTACTCGTCCGTACAAGTGTATTGTACGACATTTTTTAAGCCGTGTTAGACAAACATAAAAAAGAGAGGGAGATAATTCTCCCTCTCTAATATCCCGCATATTTCCCAGCCAAATTGGCAAAAGCACTAAGCCATCTGCGTATAGTCATTTCTGCATATCCGAGCTTATCTGCCGCCCCTGCTATTGTGTATCTATCCTCGAAATACACCAACTGCACAGCTTTCATTCTGTCCTCACCGTTGTCCATCCCCTCTGTCTGCTTTATCGCCTTGTTGATAGCGTACATCCATAGGGCTGACTGAGCTGTATTTTCTGCGATCAGTTTGTCTGGGTATTTTTTTACCTGCTTTACTGCGTGTCCATACCAGTCGTGTTTGGGATTGCTCATCGTTCTATCTCCCCGTTTCTTCCAACTTTTTTAAACCTCACTCTTTGTAGCGCGTCAGGATACTTTGTTGTATTGACTCCCGAAAAAAATTGTTTTAAATCTCTACTCCATGTAAGCTGGGAAGGTGTAAAGTCTTTGTATATTACTTCTATCTCAAGAGACTCGGAATTTACTACAACGTCCGTTACGATATATAATCCTCCTTTGAAGTGCCTGTATATACAACCAGTCATTTCTTCTTTCAAGTATTGAGCATCCTTCTGAATTTCCATTACGTCGGTAGAACGCCCTGTATCATATACAGCAGTTAACATCTTATGCCTCCTCCAATTCTCCAAAAACTTTTTCGTAAGCCTCTAAATCATTTAATAACAAGATTTGTTTCGCCTCGTCTTCACTCAATACTTTAGTTGACTCTGCTCCATTCGACCACTTTGCCACACATAACCAATTCCCTTTTTTGCTTTTGTATATTTTAGCTTTTAGCACAATTCCGAATCTTATCGAAATTTTGCACTTGTAGGAAATCAGTTCCATTTTGTCTGTGTTATATTTTAATTTAGTTTTTTCATCTACAAATATCATTTTTTCCCTCCTAAATATGCTCATGTGGTTTGACTGGTTCCCAGTGTTTTTCAGCCTCTTGCTCAATCAATCGGTTATACCGTTCCACAAATTCGTCCTCGCTTATATTACCTTGCATGAATTTTTCTGATATGCTCACGTAGGTGTCTGGTTTTGTTGCGCCATCATCTTTGCAAGATACCATTTCTTCATCTCTTTCTCTTTTTCTATCTGCATTTCGGTAAGTTCTATTTCATTATCCACCGCCTTGACTGCATTTACAACATACCTCTGTTCTTCCTCCTTTTCGTGCCAGTCAAGTACGAAATGTTTTAATGTTTCAAATTGTAAATTAATTGTTGTCCGGTATTTTCGCAAAAACTCAGGAAACTTATTGCAGATAGCAATGTGCAAGTAATCCGCGCAAATTCCTTCGTTTGGTTCAAACACTGCGTATCTTGTATCCAGTGTATTGTCATTTTTTAATTGGCCTACATACTCATCCGCAGCACTTAATTTTACATAGCAACTCCCTGCCGTATATATTTTTCCAGCCACCGCACGTTCTACTTTGCATATCTCAAAAATATTGACTTTTTTACATTGCATTTTCATAATCCTCTAATGTCATTTGCCTGAAAGTATTTCTTGTATTCTGCGGCTTCAGCAATTTTCTATGTTCTTTCATAACGTTCATATCCCCCTTGCTACCTACCAGTTCCCCCAGCATTTCGTACAGTTCTTTTCTAGTTTTCCTCTCTTCATTTTCAATTTTTTGCAGTTCTTTAAGAATCGCTTCCGCGTCTGGTAGAGGCTCTGGTTCAAACGTATCTACATATCTTGGGATATTTAGATTGTAATCATTATATTTTATTTCCTGATAAGATGCTACGTAAGCATATTTTTCTGCATCTTTACGTGTAAAAAAAGCATCGGCGACATCTCTTATCTGCTCCTGCGACATGTCGTTTTGTGCTGATTTCTTTTCAAATCGTCTTGATGCGTCAATGAAAAGAATATCTGGGGAATTTTTTTCTAAAATTAGTAAAAATACTGGGATTGCTGTATTTAAAAATAACTTATCCGGTAATCCAATTACAGCACTAATCCAGTGCTCTTTAACAAGCCATTCTCTAATTTTCCCTTCTGCCGCTCCTCGAAAAAGGACACCATGCGGAAGTATCGCAATCAGTCGTCCATCATCTTTTAAATGTTGTACACCGCGCAGTATAAATCCGTAATCGGCTTTGCTTTTCGGAATTTTATGTCCCATGATTGGCATCTCGTCCGCTTCTGGGAATTTCATAGAGTATGGTGGATTCATAATTACATTATCAAAGCATCCCATTTCTTCCGGTTCTACTTGTTTTGGGATACTTATATCATTATTTTTTTCTAAATGATATGTTTGCATTATATTTCCCCGTAAACAATCCGCCCGGCTAATACTTCCTTCCAATCCATCAATGCAGGCATCTAGTAAGGCAAATGGAATCGTACGCTCACTAAATTCCTGTTCGCATATTTTTATGCCATGCTCTTTTGCTGCTGCCTTGCTTAATATTCCCGTTCCAGAGCACATATCCAGTACACTGCCTGGCTTCATCATTTTTGCGACCATGGTGCAGATGCAATCCGGTGCGAAATCCTGTTTTAAAGTTTTTCTGTCTCCCTGCTCTTGCTGAAATATATCCCGGATATCATCGTGCGTGCTTTTCTTCACTAGCCTTATGATACTTTCTGCATTATCAGACAGTAACGCATCCATAATTACATCTGGAAGCTTATATGATTCGGATACATGAAATATATCAAGTAAAGTTCTCTTCGAGTCCATAAAACCACTCCTTTCTTACACGTTCCAATTTATCTATTCCCCCTTATTCTTCCGCACGCTTTCGTCCACTCCCTCGCAAATCTCTTTTCTGTCAGGTCGCTTGGGAAAAGCTTTGTTTTTTTGTTTTTGTTTCCTCTGTTTCTCAACTCCCTTTCTACGGCTTCAATTTTCCCCCTCGATTTGGGTGTTTTGCGTAGTTCGGTCATTGCTTCCCTTAACTCTTGTTCTGTGCATCCCACCAGAAATGCGGCTCGGTCAAGGCTTGGTATTTCATATAGTTTTTTCACTATTTTGTTTTGTATTTTATTAAATTCTTCATCTTTCAGACCGTATGGCATTTTTATTTTTCCTCCTCCTTCATTATTAACTCAACCCATTTTCTCGCTATTTCCTCTTGTATCTCTTTAACATCGTCCCACGCATCTATGTTGCAGGCTAGTATTTCACAAATCAATATAACTTCTGCCATCTTCCCGCGCAAAATACCCTCTGCTCTTATCACTTCCGCTGGGGTTGGATTAAATCCCATAATTGCTGCACGCATCGTTGCGGCTTTGGATAATTCATCCGCCTTTTCCGTTAATTTGCTAAACAATACGCCTATTTCTAAATGTTCTAACAAATAGTCTTTCACTTCACTGTTTTTCATTTCTTCTACTTTCATTTTCTTTCCTTTCCCCTCCGGAATAAATCCGGAGGAATCAATGGCATATAGCTCCTCATGGAACCGTTAACGTGTTGCTGTAATGTGTATCTATCCTTAACCCCGGAGGGTGTCCAGCTTTAATATCTTACCCAGTCAAACGGCAATTTATTTACTAGCAGGCAAGCCGCGCCCTCCTTTCCTACCGCAAAAAGGCAATTTCGGCAATATTTATGCTCTTCGCAGTACTTATTGAGTATTTTCGCCGCTTTTCTTGCTTCTGAGTCTCCTGTTTTTTTCATTACTCCACCTCCCTGATCGTGATGCCGTACCGTTCAAGCATCAGCTTTCTCTTGATGATGTATTCCGGATTTTTTCTTGTGCGCGGGGATTTTACGTCCTCAACAACAATCTTTCCCTCTTTGTCTGTGTAGCGGAAATCTGCTGTATATGATACGGGGCGTTCTGTAGTGCCATCCTCTCGTTTCTGGCTGCCTATAAGGATGTATCTAACCTGTCGCTCTAATCCTGTAATTTTCCCCGCTTGTTGCATCGCCGCCAGCTCTAAATAGCGATGCATTTCTCTTTTGCTGTCAAACTTCCCATCTTTCGTAAAAATCTTTTTATTTCTAAACTTATTCACAGATAATTCCTCCTAAATGTTTTGATAAATTCTTCCCTCGTTCCGTTGTTCTCCTCCCAGTACTTCTGTGCTAGTTCTTTGAGATACCTGTCTAGCGGTCCGTTGGGATTACGATGTACCGCCTCACCACCGTTGGTATGGTGATTCAGGCACAAATAAACTGTAAAACCATACTTTTCGGCTTGTTTTCTGTTGCTGCTGCCATATAAGACGTGATGCCTATGTAAATTTTGGGTTGTTTTGCAGAAAAAACACTCTTTTTTTGTTTGTAGTACGCTATTCATCGCCAGAATCCTCGCTTACGAAATGATATTCCATTAAATCAGCAATCATCAGGTATTCTTTTGCGATTTTCCCGCTTCGTGTTTCTTTTACCTGTTTTCTAAATTCTTCTAAATCCCCATGGAAGCATCCGCAATTAACCATTATTTTTTCATTTTTGCCCATATAAAAAGTTGTGCATCGGAATTTTATTCCAAAGCCCTGTACTAATGCATAATCTGCATCGCCGAATACACATGCATTGTCGGACACCTTTGCATTGCCGGAAATCAATGCATCGCCAGACGCCCTTGCATTGCCGAACACCCATGCACGGCCGGACACCTTTGCATCGCCGAACACCCATGCATTGTCGTACACCCTTGCATCGCCATACACCTTTGCATTGTCGTACACCCTTGCATCGCCAGACACCCTTGCGTTTCCGTACACCCATGCATCGCCAGACACCCTTGCATTGCCGGACACCCATGCACGGCCGGACACCTTTGCATCGCCGAACACCCATGCATTGTCGGCCACCCATACATTGCCGAACACCCTTGCATCGCCATACACCTTTGCATTGTCGTACACCCTTGCATCGCCATACACCTTTGCGTTTCCGAAAACCTCTGCATCGCCGGAAACCCATGCATTGTCGTCTTGCGATACATTTCCCTCTTTCTCTACGTATCCGCCAAGCTCTCCGGCTTTCACGTCTCCAAAATCAATTAATGCCTTAATTCTAAATAATTTTTTCCCAGCTTCGTTTGTAATAGACTCTGTTGTTAATTCAAATTTTTTCATTTCTCTTCTTCCTTTCTTGGGTTCCATTTTCCTAGCATTTGTTCCAATTCTCTTGGTGTTAGCGTTTCTATTCCTAAATCTTCCGCTTCCTGTATCGTGCCTTTGATTAGCTCGCTCATTTCCCGGCTGTCGTAGGTGTGCGAACCTCGCATGAGCCTGTAAAATACTACCTCTTTGCCTTTTTCTAGCCGCCGTCCTATCGCAACTGTGTGGACGTCCTCTTTTTTATACATGATGTCGGTTGGAACATTGGTTTTTAAAACTGCTATGTCTCCTTTTATCAACTCCGGCTGTCCGTATCTGCCTATCATCAAATTTTTGGCTTCCGCCTTGCTTGTGCCGACTTTTTCCGCTATTTTGGTGACTAAAACATGGAAATAGGCGTTTGCCGACAGGCTTCTTTTCTTGCGGAACGGTTTAATTATTATGGACAACTTTTCCAACTTTTTCAGTTCGTCCACGCCCTTTATAAACCGCTCCGCCTCGTTGATTTCCAGGGTAACTGTTATCTTTTTGCTAAAATAATCCACCGCTAAGTTTTTTATTTTTCCAGTTAAATCCATGCTATTCCAATCCCAGTACTTTCAGGGTCTCAACGTACTGTCTGCGTGTAATTTCATAAAATGATTTCAGTCCCATGTTGTTCCCCCATTCTGTGATTTCCTGTTCTGTCATACCTTTCTTTCGCATCAGGCTGCATAATTTTTTTGCCTCCTGTTCTGATACGGTCTCATTTCCTTTGTATTCGTCTGTATCTGCATCTTTGCTGTCGTCTAGAAGAAACAAACTGCTTAATGCGTATTTCCTAGCGTAGCTTGACGTTGCTCCCGTAATTTGTGAGGAATCCATCCCCTTTCTGTTTTCTTCTTCTCTGGCGTATGCAGTGGTGCTAATCACTCCTCCATCTTCTACGTCTTGCAGAATCGCTGTTGCTTTAACATAGATTCTGTCGCCTATTATGACGATTTTATCTTCTATAATTAAAAGTAATCCTTGTTCGTCTAGTAACGGCTTTGCCGCTTCGTAAATATCTTCCAGACTGCGGTACCAGTATTTTCCGAATTTGCTCCATCGAGACTTAGGTGTTTTGAGGCGGCACTGAATTTTTTGCAACTTTTTGTGAATCTCTCCCATCTTTCTTACCTCACTATCACGCTCTTAGAAGTCTCAATGTGTGCCCCTGTGACCTCTTTTCCGGCTTTAATTGCCTTCTTAATCGCTGTCTTGTCCGCCTGTGGCTCTGGAATCCTGATGTATTCCTCTGACAGGCTGCCTAAGTCGTCAATAGTCACAGACTCGCTGTTTCTGTATGACACGCTGACTCTTGCCGTTTTGAGCTTTTCGCCGTCAAGAGCATGGGACAGATAGTCCTTGCACCTCTGTGCGGCGTTCTCGCAACTTCTACGGCGTTTCGCAAGTTTTTCTTCCTCCTCCTTGATTGCCTTTGCTTCTGCAGCATAATTTTTTACCGCCAGAGCGATTCCCTCCACCTTTTTGTCTCTCTCAATGTTGAGAGCCTCAAGTTTTTCGAGGTCAATAATTTCTCCTGTTTCTTCGTCTACGCAATCCATGATTGCACTGTCAATCTCGTATAGTGTCATTGCTCTTCCTCCTCGTATCCCTGCTCATATTCGTTGTAGCTTGCCGCACCTCGTTTGATTGCTTTGTGCGCTGTTCTGCACTCATATTCTGCCTCAAGGTGCTGTGTCTTTAAGTACTCTCTAGCCGGGTCAAATCCTCGTTCCATTTCCTGCCCCCCATGCCTCTTTAATAGCCTTGCTCAGTTCGTTGTAGCCTCTGGCGTACGCCTCTATCTTTTTCATATCGTTGCTTCTTTCAACGCCCAGCCTAAACAGCTCAAGCAGTCCCTGTGCCACCTCTTTGTCTTTGACAGCAATCGTGACTTCTGCCGGGATTATTCCTTTCCCCATCACTTCATCGTCGTATTCCTTCGCCTGGAACCATGTCGCATTAATCATTGCATCCATAACTTAGCCTCTCTTTCTTTCCTGCTATCCAATCCCCTAACGCTCCTTCACATTGTTCCGGGGTATAATTTTTATTATCCTGCTCTAACCGCCCAACTATTTCTCCCAGTGTGGGTAGTTCTGGTACTGTTTCTTTCTGCTCTATCGCTCCCGCCGCTCTTATCATCTCTTGGAGTTTCGGTGGGTACTTGTCTATCTCCTTTTGCGCTTCTAACGCCGCTCTGTAGCTTCTGAGAAAATTTGACTGTATGACTGTCTGAAAGTCCGCTGAATCTACTACCGCCCAGTCATGGAGCGTCTGTGGCGTTCCTACTGCCTTTTGCAACGTAGGGGGCAGTTTGTCAAACTCCTCTCTGTAGCCGTAAATCCCATTACTGCACGCCTTTGATACTGTCGCCCATGCTTCCTGCTCACTCAGATAGCTGCTTTCTGCCTTAAGCTTACTGGCACGCTCCAGAATGTCTGCCGGTGTTGGTGGAAACTTGCCGGTTGTCATGTACATCTGCGCCGCCACACTTATTGTCTGGTAGTCGTTATTCTTGCCTACCAGGCGGTACCACATGTCTAACGCCTGTTCGTTGGGAACAAATCCCGGAGCCGTGTAAACGGTTTTTAATGCGGCTACGATTTTAGAAAACTCCGAAATCGTCATACATTCCGCCTCCCTCCTGTTCTTTCTGTGCTGCCCAGTGCTGTATGTCTCCGTACAGTCGGTCGTTAATGTTCTTCGTGTTGTCGTTACCTGTCTTCAGCTCGAAAAGCCCTAGCCACTCTTTATCCAATGACTGGTCTATAATCTGTTTCATCAGTCCAACATCACCGCCAGATAATTCATGCAACTTTTTGAGTAATGCTTTCAAAGCTCTATCTGTTCGGACTGGTTTTCTAATCTTCTTACGCATGGAAAGAAATTCCAAGAACTTATTATTTAGTTCCTCGTCGTCAAAGTATCTCGCGGGCGCGCCTTTATCTTTAGTATTATTACTAGTATTATTACTAGTATTATTATTAGTATTATATATATTAGTATTATTGGTGGTCATTTTGACTATACCCCCGTGGTCATTTTGACTATACCCTGTGGTCATTTTGTCTATAGGGGTGTCAGCTTTTTCATGAGCCATATAACGGTTAAATTTCACGCCGCTAATCTCCTCTACTCTCTTTTCAACTATTCCTCGGTCTACAAGATTTTCAATGCTTCTTTGTGCAGTTCTTTTTGATACGCCAAGAAATTCGGAAATATATTTCAATGACCCCTTAAATTCTGATTCGCCATCCTGCGAAAAGCCGTAAATAAGGGCATATGTGAGGAGCTCATTCCCCTTTAACTGTAAATCTGATATCATCCAATCCTGAATAACGATGTACGCCATGTCTACCTCCTATCTTGACAAATTGCCAAGTCTTTTGTATGATTTACTTGTATGATTTATCGTAAGAGCTTAATGGTAGGGCTCTTCCTTTTTTACCTCGTGTTCTACGCCGTCTTTATCAGTGTAAAACACTTTGTCATACTCTACACCTTGTTGTCGTCCTAAAAGGGTGTAGAGTAGTCTAGCAACATACTCTGGTCTCGGAGGTTCATTCATTTTTTATTCACCCCCTAACTCCTTTTCGGGTACCACAACTATTTTCGCACCCAGCTCCTTAGTGATAAGTTCCAAGATTTCCACTTTTGGAGAATTTTTACCGGTTTCATATCTAACTATTGTATTAATACCAACGCCGACTTTCTCGGCTAATTCTCCTTGTGTAAGCCCTTGCGCCTTTCTTAATCTTCTTAATTTTTCTCCTAACGCGTTCATATTTACACCTCAAATCTCTGTTGACGGTTATACTCGTCAATTCTCAACTTTGTATTTGTTTTCGGTTCCCAGTTGTCTACATAGTCAATAGCTTCCTCGTACCGTTTGCGAGGGATGTTATTTCGACTATTAACTTTAAATCTGTCTTGCAAGTCCCTGTTGCACTCCGCGAATACAACTTTGCTGATGCATGCATATGCTTCTGTGTCCTTGCCACCTAATGCATTTAAAACAGCTTTATTGACGTGCTGTCGCAGTGTTTGCTGTTGCCCATAGTCAATTACCATGTTGTTCTCAAGATTCTTTATGCGGTCTTCGTGGTCGTCTATCATGCCCAACTGAATACGCATTATTTCTTGAGGGGATAACTGTTTCTGGTAGCTCCCTGTCTTTCTGATGGACGGAAGAACCTCTCCGGCTACCCAGTCGGTAAAGCGTTCTGCACTTTCTTTGCGGCTCTGGAAGATTACTTTGTAAAGATTAAGTTCATTCACAAAGTTTGCATTTTGTTTTCTTCCTACACTGTCGATGACCTCACTAATAATGACCCCATCTTTATTCAGTCTGGTTTTTAACTGACTGATATTTTTAATTTCTAACGCTCTGCAAACATCTGGCAAGCAGAAATGCGGCTCGTCATTAATTATCTTGGTTCGAATTGCTCCAAACTCAAGGTTTTCAAATGTTGTAATACCGTTCATTTAATCGCCTTCTTTCTGTTCTTCACATTCCTGTTTTTTATTGCTTGCCATCGCTTCGCCCATACCAAGCAAATAGCCTTTGTTAAATTCAGACATATTAGGAATAGCTTTTGTTATAGCTTCAAGAATCTGTTTTTCTTTTTCTGACATTTTCAGCACCTCTCTTTCTTGACCTACCATCATCAGTACCGGGAGGTCGTCTCCGGTAGACGGTCATTCCTGACCGTTTCGGCTATTTATTTTCTAAAATAATTTCAAGCACATTTTTTTCTGTCACTCTCATATCAGTAACTCTTTTGTCTAAAAGCTCATCCGTTCCACAACTCAAAAAGTCATCCGCAAAGTGCTCTGTTTCGAACTTCATACCAAACGTTGTTACTACTGTTCTAATCAATGTGCTATTGTCGATTATCATTAAAATATCGTAGAAATTCATCTTGTTTCCCTCCTGTTTGGTTGTCTTGTGTTTTGTTGTCTATGCCACTATTATATATGACTTTGTCACTTTTGTCAACACTTTTTTGTGACTTTGTACGCTTTTTGTGTCATAGTCACATTTTTATATTGATTTTTATTTTTCGATGCGATATAATAATTGCAATAAAGGAGGTGAGTAAAAAAATGAATGAACGCTTGAAAAAATTAAGAAAAGTGCTAGATTTGACACAGCAAGAGTTTGCTAACAAATTAGGAAGCACAAGAGATAACATTGGCGGATATGAAACAGGCAGAAGAAATCCAAGTGCCGCTGTGATTTCTCTTATTTGTACTAAATTTAACGTCAATGAAGATTGGCTACGAACTGGAAACGGCGAAATGTTCATCGAATTAACAAGAGATGAACAGATAGAAAACTTTGTCGGTAATGTACTGAAAAGCGAGGAAGATTCTTTTAAAAAGAAATTTATTTCGATGCTTTCGGCGTTAGATGAATCCGACTGGGAAGTTCTACAGAAAATGGTGGAGTTAATGCAGGAAAACAAAAAGGGCTGATTATTTCAGCCCCAGTAAAGCCTTGATGTGTATGTAGATGAGCCGTAAACAACGCTCATCTGCCATATCAAGCATTTTAATAATTTCTTTTCTGTAATCCATGCAACCCCTCCCGTTATCAAATCTTTACTGCATTATATGATGCGCGTATCTCATTTATTCATTTTGGACATTATTTTCAGCAAATCCCTTGATATTTTATTCAATATCCTGTATAATTTTACCTAAATTATTAATATAATAATAATAAAAAAAGGAGCAGAAAATATGAGCAAGGAAAAAACTAAAGTTTGCAAGTATTGCAAAGAAGAAATTGACGCAAAAGCTAAAGTGTGTCCTCATTGCCGGAAGAAACAGGGCGGCAAGTTAAAATGGGTAATTATCATTATCATCGTTCTGGCTGTTTTAGGTATGGCAATGGGTGGTGGTGACGATGACAGTTCTTCCACTGATTCTTCAAAGAGTACCACTGCAACAACAGCGGCTAAAAAAGAAACTGCTAAAAAAGAAGAAACAAAAGAGAAAGACAGCGTAAAGGTTGGTGAATCTTTTGAGAATGACGGTTTAAAAGTAACTGCTAAAAAGGCTGAATTTGGATATGATGCCGGAGAGTATTTTACTCCAAAAGATGGATGCGAATATGTGGCCGTAGATTTTACTTGTGAAAATATTGCAGAAAAAGGTGACAAATATGTGTCTGTATCTGATTGCGAATGCTATGCAGATAATTCAGCTTGCGAGCAGCAATACATAGGGGACAGCGATTTTGTTAACACTAATTTGTCTCCAGGAAAGAACGTGAGCTTTACAGCATATTACGAAGTGCCAAAAGATGCAAAGAAAGTGATTTTAGAGTATAGTGCTTCGTTCTGGACAGACAAGAAGATAACTATTAATTTAAAATAATTAGTCTACTAATAGGACAACCAACAAGAGAGAAGAATCAATTCTTCTCTCTTTTCTTTTTTCCTCAAGATAATAAAAAAGCACCTGTCGAAACAAGTGCTTTGCCTTCCAGAATGGAACTATTAATGTTTTTAAGGTACAAAACTAAGCTAACATTTACATCCCAAAATGGAGCTATTAAAAACCTTATCTATATCCTACTCTCCTTTACCATATTTGTCAATAAGTTCTTTTACTGCATCTATGTTTTCTTGTATAGTATTGTATTCAGAATTACGATGTCCTCCAAATGCATGATAATCATGGTAATAATACCCAATACCAATGTATCCATTTGGCATTTTTATGCGGAACTCATTATTGGACTTAAAAACCATGTCTTTAGGCAAAGTGGCTAAGAATCTGTCTAATTTTCTTCTTTTATTAAATTTTAATTCTTGCATATTACTCTCCTCTGCCCTCGCAACCTCCGGGGCGGGAATTTAATTACTGAACCTCTATATTAACAATATTAATAAGTGTGCAATCTGCACTTTCTTCCTCCAAATTGTACTCGCTTTCAATTTCGAAAGAAATTGCAAAATGGTCGTCAGAATCAGGAACTTTATAAAAGATATTTTTATCCTTTAAAACATCATCCCACGCGCCCTCATCGTTTATCCAGTCCAGTTCAGAAGGACACCCAAGCCTTGTCATGATTTCGTCTAATTCATAAAGCGATACTGTGTTCCCTGTTAATTCTCTTCTTAAAATTTCCAACATAATAATTTTTCCTCCTCTTTCTTTCTCCGGCGGATTCCGTCGCCGGGCGGGTATTTATTATAAAGATTCTATTTTGTCAGCAACTGTCCAGAGGATTTTTTTAATTAAACTTCCTCCTGGATTCTTACAAAACCAGTCTTCTTTTTTACAGTCGTAATACAATTTAGCTCCAAATCCCCAGTCAACAAGGTTTAATGCTTGACGCTGTGCAAAGCTTTTATATTCATCTGTGCAGATGCCATTAATGATTCTTCCACGTCCCATTGCTGCTGGCGTATTAGTTTCTTCGACTTCCAAATATTTCTGAAAGTCATTAATATAGATACGTTTCATATCGCCCTTCTCCCACACCTTATAGCCAAGGCGGATAAGCTTTTCCTCCATTGTTTCTCCCATGTTCTTTGCTTCCTTCCATGCTAATTTCAATCCTTCGGAGATGCAAAGACCTGCCTTTTTAACTAACTCCCATGCTCTTTTCATAATGTTTGATAAATTGTATTTTTTCATTTCTTTGTATCTCCTCTCTTGATTTACTCACATTATACACGATAGTGACTATTATATCAAGAGAAAAATACACGAAAATATATTATTTTTTTCTTGATATTTATTTCAAAATAATGTACTATATATTTATAACGATTAAAGGAGGCTTTTTAAATGGAAACACGAGCAAGAAAAAGAAGTAACATATATAAAGGTAGCATCTCATATAGTAATTTATGGGACACACTAGAACGTAGAGGGCTAAAGCGTTCTAACCTATTAGATAAGGAAAGTTTTAATCTTTCCCCGGCACTGGTCAACAAGCTGCGGCACGACAGGAACGTGAATATAGATACAATTATGTATTTGTGCGAGAAATTGGACTGCCAGGTGTGCGACATCGTAGAATATAAAAAATAATATATTTTCGTGTATTTTTTTCTTGACATAATAGTCATTATCATGTACAATATGATTAAATCAAGAGAGGAGATATAGAGAGGTGAAAAAATTATGAGTTTTTCAGATAGATTAAGACAAGCGCGAAAAAGGCAGGGGTTAACGCAAGAAGAGCTTGGTAAAAAAAGCGGACTTTCGACATATACCATTCAACGATATGAATACGGGAAATTAAATCCGAAGAAAGATACAGTAGCCAAACTTGCTGCCGCTTTAAATCTTGGATATAATTACACAAAAAGCGGCGAGCCATACTTTTACACTTTCGCTGATACCGTACCAAGTCGAGAATATGAAGGTGTCGAAGATTTTAACCAAGAACAGTGCCGAAATGCAATAGAAAAAGCATTAGAAGATGTAACTTTGTCAATGATAGGAGAAAAAATCAAAACTGTGCGCCTACAAAAGGGAGTTTCACAGGCGGCACTTGCTAAATGTCTAGGTGTTTCAGCTGCCATGATTTACCAGTACGAAGTCGGAAAAAAGAAGCCAAAGGTAGAGACCTTATCAAAAATCGCAGGCGCTCTAGGTGTCGATTTAAAAGTTTTTTATGACGATTTGCCGCAAAAAGCTATAGAATTAAAAAGATACGAAAACATAGCATTGGTTAACGAATTTGAAAATGCTTGTTTTCGCTTGGTTAACTTTCCGGATAGTGAAGAAATAACCGAGAAATACGAAAAGCTTAGAAAAAAGCTAATAGACAGGCTTAGTTGTATGTAGATAGCAGCACCCGCCCCGGAGGTACGAAGGCAGGAAGGGAAATAAATGAAAAGAGCCGCTTTATACGTGCGAGTAAGCACGCAAGAGCAGAAGAACAGTGGATTGTCCGTTGATTCGCAGATAGATGCGCTTGAAAAATATTGCGATGAGCAGGGTTATACGGTTGCTGGCATTTATAACGATGCCGGCATATCTGCACGTAAAAAATACACAAAACGCCCTGCCCTTTTACAATTACTTGAGGATTGCAAGAAACATGAGATTGATATAATACTCTTTACACGCCTTGACAGGTGGTTTAGGGCCGTTGCGGGGTACTACGAGGTACAAAATGTCCTTGATGCGTGTAAAGTGCCTTGGAGGGCCATCTGGGAGGATTACGAGACAGAGACGAGTCAAGGAATATTCAAAGTAAATATTATGCTGTCCGTAGCGCAGGCAGAGGCAGACAGGGACAGCGAGAAAATACGGTCTGTTATGGAATTTAAACGGAACAACAAGGAATATATTGGCGGAAAAGTGCCGGTAGGTTATCGCATAGAAGGAAAAAAGATTGTAAAAGACGAAAAGACACGAGAAATAATTGAGGATATGTTTGAGCATTATTTTCAAACCTTCTCAAAAGCAGGAACCGCCGACTATATTTTGAGTAAATACCCTGATTTTGTAAGAACTAGAACAAGGTTGGTTAAGATTATGTCCAGCCCGGCTTATCGCGGCGAAATGTATGGAGTAAAAAACTACTGTGAGCCGTATATCACAGAGGAGCAAGCACGAAAAATTAACGAAGTATCCAGTCAAAAAACTTGGACGGATTGCAGGAGGCGCATCTATATTTTTTCTGGCTTGATGAAATGCCCGATTTGCGGTTGCAGGCTTTCCGGGTGTGCGATAGGCAAAAAAGGAAAAAAGTACAAAGTATATCACTGCCCCCACTCTGTCGCACAAAAGCACAAGACCTACACGCGATCAGAAAAAAAATTAGAAACATATATGCTCAATCACATCGAAGAAAAAATACAGTTAGATATATTAAGGGCGGAAGTTCGTGTGAAGGCAGGCGGAAACGATGAGGAAAAGAGAAAGAAAAAATTATCCAGTGAGCTGGGAAGAATCAACAAGATGTTTGAAAAAGGTAGGATAACAGAAGAATACTATGACGAAAGATATGAGGCTATATCAAAGGAATTAAAAGAACTATCCCAGACCGCCGCAACGGAAGAACTAGAAACTAAGAAAAAAATACAAAGTAAATTTCCTGACGGTTGGAAAGATATGTATATGCAGTTAGACGAACAAGGCAAGCAGGTGTTTTGGAAAAGCATTGTAAAAGAAATAAAAATATCCCCCAACGAGTTTGTGGAGGATATTATATTTTTTTAGTTTTTGTTATACAGTAACTAGCCGAAACCACCAGGTAGCATAGGTAGAAAATTTATACCCTTTTCTGTAGTCAAACTTTTCTACCGCTTTGATCAGTCCAAGATTGCCTTCCTGAATCAAATCAAGAAACTGCATCCCCCTGCCGGAATACCGCTTGGCAATACTTACCGTAAGTCGAAGATTGGCTTCGGAAAGCTTCTTTTTTGCCTCCTCATCTCCCTCCTCCATACGTTTTGCCAGCTCTATCTCTTCTTCAGAACTTAATAATGGAATCCTGCCTATTTCTTTTAAATACATACGAACAGGATCTTCGGCATTACCTCTTTCTGTAAATGAGTTCTCCGATTCTTCTGCTGTTTTTTCATAGCCTTTTTCAATTTCTGCAGTTACCTGTACACTTCCAATCCTATCTGGCTTTTGAAAAACATCCATATCGTTTAAAGAATCGATTTCTCCCACATCATCTTCTATATCATCCGCATTAATATCGGGCATAGTCAGTACATCGATTTTTTGCTCTTCCAGATAAGCAATAATACGCTCAAGCTGTGCCTGCGTCAGAGGACTGTTCTGAAAGACATCTCTTATCTCCTGAAGTTCTACCACATTCTTCTGCTTCTTTGCTCTCTCAAGCAGACAATTCATCTGGCTGCCAAAAATCTGTTCTTTCCTGCCCAAAATACACCCTCCAAATCTTACATACTCCAGGAGTCTGCTTTTTTGATTATACAAGATATAGCAAATCCCAGCGTACATTATTCCTGCTCTTAGTTTTACCAGCTTTATACTCGGTTTATACTAAATTTCTGCATTTTATTTTTCAGGGATAAAAGTTCCTGCCAGCGCATAATATCACTGGTATGAACCATCTCATCCTCAATGCTTGCAAGTTTCACTTTGCGCACTACATCTGAAAGCGCTTTATCTTCATCTTCGGAGGAAAGTCCGTATTTTAAATGTGTATTAAAGATTGCCGCAATTTCTTTTTGTTCTTCTGCATCGGTAAATCGACTTAAAATTGCTGCCGGATTTATTTTCTCTTCTTTATCTAATTGTTCAAAAAGCATAATCGCCACCGAATGGTACAGCGGCTCAATGAAGTCATCTGCCCCGATATACGGCCGGATATATTGATACATATCAGGATGTTCCACAAGCCAGGTAAGAAGAAGTCTCTGTGGCTGGTTTTTCGTATTTTTTTTCTTTTTCTGCCGCCGCTCTTCTGTTTCCGGTGCCGTCTTATACTGCTCATTCACCTGCTCATACTGATAGCCTAATCCATAACGATTCACAAGATTTTCAAGGTCATTCTTCCTTATCATAAAACGGTTAGCCGCTGATGTAAGATAGGTCTGCCGTTCTAACGGTTCCTCAATCTGTGCTAACTTTTTCGCCACTTCATGAAGAAACTCTGTCCGGCTTTCCGGGTCCTGCTGATTATACTGTCCATAAAGGACAAGCAACTCAAACATTCTTCCAGATTCTGCTTCATCAATCCTCTTCTGGTAGCTTTCTGCTCCCTCTGCCTTAATCAGCTCGTCCGGATCTTTATATGGCTTCATGGATAACACCCGGCCCCTCAGACCATTCTGCCGCAAAATTGGCAGGGCCCGAAGTGCCGCCTTTATTCCAGCTCCGTCACTGTCAAACGACAAAATAACTTCATTCGTGTACCGCTTTAAAAGCATCGCCTGATTCGGTGTAAATGCCGTTCCTAGCGGAGCAACTGTATTGGTAAATCCTGCCTGATGCAACGAGATGACATCCATATAGCCTTCACACAAAATAATCGCATTACTTCGCGATCTCTTTGCATAATTTAATCCATATAAATTTCTTCCCTTATCAAACAAAATAGTCTCTCTGGAATTTAGATACTTTGGTTCTCCATCTCCCATCACACGGCCGCCAAAACCGATTACTCTCTGGTTCATATCCATAATCGGGAAAATAACACGGTTAAAAAACTTATCATAATTTCCCTTTACTGTATCAATATTTACAAGAGAGGATTCCTTCATCTGGTAATCCGTAAATCCCTTTGACCTTAAATACTGATATAAATCATCCCGGTAAATGTCTGCATATCCAAGTCCGAAATGATTAATCGTCTCATCACTCAGCCCACGATTCTTAAGATAAGAAAGCGCCTGTGTTCCTCTCTTACTCTTTAAAAGATAATGGAAATATACTGCCGCTTCCTTATTCATATCTCTAAGTGTCACTCTGGCATCCGCCTGCTGTCTTTCCTCTGCCGTCTGTTCCCTTTCTGGAAGTTCTACTCCGGCCCTCTGTGCCAGATTTTGCAATGCCTCCACAAAGGAGAGCCGGTTATATTCCATAAGAAATGTATAGACATTTCCGCCCTGTCCGCAGCCAAAGCAATAATACATTTGCTTGTCCCGGCTGACAGAAAATGACGGGCTCTTTTCATTGTGGAACGGGCAAAGCCCTACATAGTTCGAACCTCGCTTTTTTAACGAAACATAAGAGGAAATCACATCGACTATATCATTTTTTTCTCTGACCTCATCAATCAGTTCTTCTTCATATCTCATCTTTTTCCTCTTTATCTAAAACAATTTTGTTCCTGTTAGTTACATTATATGTTGACAATTCAAAATTATTATACAATTTTGTAACTATTCAGAACGAATTCGCATGTTTATCGAAAATCTGCAGGATTCTGAATAGTTCAAGAATGCCCCGGTATTCTTGCTGCGAGATGCGCGTCATGCAATGCATGACATACTTATTCTGTCATTCTACACGTTTTTGAATAGATACAAATTTATTTTGAAAAGTCTACACAATTCCAAATAATTGTGAGCCTACTTATCCTGATTCAAAACCGCAATTGCATCAAGAGATACTTTCATAAGCTCTCTTACTTCTTCCTCCGTAATTCCCATACGTTCTGCGATTTCCGACGGTTTTGCCTCTCTTTCATACTCTTTTGCAAATGCCGTCGCAATATCATTCATTTCATTCACACGGTTTGCCATCTTTACTGCGGAACGAGTGGAAGAATTATATTCTTCTAATGTCTCCTCTAAATGTTTGCGAATCATTTTCTCAGAAAATGTATGGAAATCTTTATCGATATCCGGCTCAAATTCATTCACAGCAACCATCAGCCCAATATTGCTCTCCTGAATTAAGTCACTTAAGAGAAGTCCCCTTCCCTCGTATTCTTTGGCAATCTCTACTGCGCGGGAAAGATTCGCTTCAATCAGCAGGTTTCTTGCCGTATCATCACCGCTGACAAGCTTTCTTGCAATTACTCTTTCCTGTTCCCCAGATAATGAATTCGCTTTTTCCATCTCTTTTAAGTAAAAAGCTACAATCTCTGCATCCATCGGATCTTCTTTATTCGGAATCTCCTCGTCCCCGATTTCTTCCTCAAATCTTTGCACACGATTCGTAATATAAATGTGGTGGGATTCAAAATAATTACATATAAAATCAAGCTGTTTTTCCTCTAACTTCATGTCAGAAAAATAAGAATTGATTTCTTCCATAGATAACTGATTGCCGTTTGTCTCTCCAAGACGTTCTAATTCCTGAATTGCCTGTAAAAATTCTGTCTGACCTGCCATGACTTTACTCCTCCTCTTTTGCGGTCTTTTTTTGTTTTTTCTTTTCCTGTGATTTCTCATCCGCTGGAAATACGATATGAAGCTGTCTTCTCGCCTCATCTAAAACTTTCATGGTCTCTAAAGTAATCTCTCGTGATTTCTCCCATCCCATGCCCGTTTTTATCATTTTAATAAATTCCTGTGTCTCATAATTTAAAATATTATCAGACTGTTCAAAATGAATGGACTGTACCACTCCTTTTCTCACGATGCGTAAATCTTTGATATTCTCAATTTCCTGCACAAGCATGGAAGCATCTTCTCCCTGAATCTGACTTGGCATCGCTGAATCTGTAATCTTAGAATAAATGGCCTCTCCAATCATATCCGGATATTCCATAAGAATTGTTCCTGCCCCATCCACACCATTGGAAAGCTTGATTCCTGATGCCTTGATGGAAACTGGTGCACCGAAAAGCCGAATCATGCAGGCCACCACATACACACCGATATCCATTAATGCTCCATTTGATAATTCCGGTTTAAATGCATTCTCAATAATTCCTCTCTTATAATTATCATAACGGGAAGAATACTGACAATACTGTAAGGTTGCTCTTCGAATCTTACCAAGCGATTCCATATACGGAAGCATCTTCTCAAAGCTTGGCGCATAAATAGAACGCATTCCCTCTAAAAGTATCAGATTCTGCTTCTCAGCTTCCGAAAACATTTCCTCCGCTTCTTTTAAATTCGAAGCCATCGGTTTCTCACACAAAACATGCTTGCCTGCTTTTAGCAATGTCATAACCTGGTCGTGATGACAGCAGTTCGGGCTTGCCACATAAACCGCATCAATACAGTCACTGTTTGCAAATGCCTCTAAATCATCAAAATATTGCAGCCTGCCTTTCTGAAAACCAAACTCTCTCGCTCTCTCTAATGTTCTTGAATACACCGCTGTAAGTTCAAAATCTTTTCCATAGCGGTTTGCCTGCCAGAACTTCTGTGCAATCTTCCCTGTTCCAATCATTCCAAATCGAATCATTTTTGTTTCCTTTCCTTCTCCTCCTGTCCGTCCTTTTAAACGGTCATACCAGGTAAGATTATCCGGGTTTTCTCCCTGTTTTCTAAGATATTCTTCTAACAACTTCACATCTTTTATGATATGATCTGCTCCGGCTTTTGATAATTCTTCCTCTGACCCGTAACCGTAAAGTACACCGACAGATTCTAAGCCACAAAGCTTTGCCCCCTCAATATCATGCTTTCTGTCCCCAATCATGATGGCATCTTGGGGCTTAATCTCACAGGTCTCTAATATGTAACCAATGACTTCTGCCTTTCTTTTTCGTGTGCCGTCTAATTCGCTTCCCCCGACAAAGGAAAAATAATCGCTAAGGCCAAAATGTTCTAATATCTGCTTTGCAAATACAGCTGGCTTTGAAGTAGCTACAATTAATGTAAATCCCGCTTCTACAAGCCGACTTAACATTTCTGGAATTCCCGGATATACCTCATTCTCAAAGATTCCCTTTGGTGCAAAATACTCTCTGTAATATTCCACTGCCTTCCCGGCATCTTCTTTAGAAAGTCCATAAAACTCCTGAAAAGAATCATCAAGCGGCGGCCCTATAAATGGAATCAGATCTTTTAAGTACTTTACATGAATCCCGAACTTTTCCAGAGCATACTGAACGGAGGAGGTAATGCCCACCATCGGATCGGTCAATGTCCCATCCAGATCAAATAAAAGATATTGCTTCAATATATTCCCTCTCCCTTCTTCATTATTACCTGTCTCTAATTATAAAAGAAAACCGCATAAAACACAAACATATTTTTACACCATGATTGACAATACAACCTTTATAAAATATAATAATACAAATATATTTTTTTTAAAAGGAGATGATGTTTTGGACCCCAGTTCCATACGCCAAATTGTGATTCTGTTAATATTGTTACTGCTTTCTGCTTTCTTTTCTTCCGCAGAGACAGCCCTTACTACGGTAAATAAACACCGGATGCGTGCCCTTGCAAATCAGGGCAATAAAAAAGCCGCCAGAGTGCTTGCTCTGATAGAGAAGCCAGAAAAGATGTTAAGTGCCATATTAATCGGTAACAACATTGTAAACCTTTCGGCTTCTTCTCTGACCACCACATTGGCAATGAGCCTTGCATCACAGGCAGGTCTTGGAAAGAACACCAGCACTTTTGTTGGTCTTGCAACAGGTATTCTTACTCTTCTTATCTTAATTTTTGGTGAGATTACCCCAAAAACAATCGCTACTATGAAGAACGAGAGCATGGCTCTTCTGTATTCTGGAATAATTTATACGATTACAACCGTACTTACTCCTGTCATCTATGTAGTGAATCTTTTCAGTGGTCTTTTATGCCGTTTATTCGGGATTAAACCAGGAAGCGGACAGGCTATAACAGAATTAGAGCTTCGAACGATTGTTGATGTCAGTCAGGAGAGCGGCGTAATCGAAAAAGAAGAAAAAGAGCTTATAAATAATGTATTCGATTTCGGTGATTCTGTCGCAAAGGACATTATGCTTCCACGTATTGATGTCTCTTTTGCTTCCGTTGATATGTCCTATGATGAGCTGGTCGAGATTTTCTTAGAAGAACAGTACTCAAGACTCCCTGTTTACGAGGAGAGTAAGGACAATGTTATCGGGATTCTTAATTTAAAGGATTTATTCTTTTACCGGGAGACACACCGCAATGAAGCATTTGACATATACAAGGTACTGAGAGAACCATTTTTTACTTATGAATATCAGAAAACCTCCACTTTAATGGAGGAGATGCGCAATAACTCTATCAGTTTTGCCATCGTTCTTGACGAGTACGGTTCTACCGCAGGACTTGTTACTTTAGAGGATCTTATTGAAGAGATCGTCGGTGATATCAAAGATGAATTTGACGAGTCCGAAACAGATGCGATTCGTTGTATCGGCACCGATGAATATGAGATAGAGGGAAGCACCAAGCTTGACGATCTAAATGATGTCCTTGGTACAGAAATTGAATCCGAAGACTATGATTCAATCGGCGGACATATGATTGAGCTTCTCGACCATCTTCCAAAAGAAGGTGAAACAGTAAAGGAAGGCAATTACCTCTATTCGATAAAAAAAATGGATAAAAACCGGGTGGAAATTGTTTATTTAAAGATTGAACGGCACACTTCTGAAGCGGAGCCAGCAGAGATGTAAGCTATTTGCCACCTCTAGATCCGGATAATTTCCAGAGGGATTTATTCGGATCTTCTTTTTATAAGGGTTCAAGCTAATTATTTTAATTATTACATTTTCTATAGAAAATAAGATAAGAAAGGACAACAACTATGATTACGGACAAACAAAGACAGCGTGATTATGAGTATGAGGCGGATTACCAGTCCAAAAGCCGCTACACAACAGAACAGTGGACAAATATTTTAAATTCCGGCCAGCTTGACGAAAAAAATATCTCCCTGCTCAAACAGATTTATTCTTCCTTTAACCATGCTGCAACACTTCTTCAGCTTTCTTTTGAGAGCGGACGCACACAGGAAGACATTTTATCGCAGTTAAATTCTGCTGGTCAGCTTCTTGGCGAGGCAAACAGCATGAACCCGGAAGTTGATTACGAGGGTAATGAATACTGGTGGTATCTTTTCTTCTGGGGAAAAAATACCGATGCAAAAACACTCGAATTAAAAATGCATCCAGAACTGACAGAAGCAATCGGTACATTATATCCTGAATTAGAAGAATCCTATTATGCTTTTATGAGTGATGTGGAACGAAGCCTCCAGACTCGTTACAGCCAGGAAGATGCCGTATGGATTGCCGCCGCTGTCCTTCTTTACGAAAAATATTACTGCAACCCGGGAATCAGTTCTGATGATATTCTCCTAATGCAATATGAGGTGCAGACCCGCTCCCAGAAAGTATATGGGCAGGATGTTAATGCTAACACCATCACACAGATCTGTAACGCTGATGAGCGTGGTCACCGTTTTAATTATTTAAGAGATATTTACAAATATTATCGTGTATCTTTTCCTGGGGAATTTGAGGGAGAACGAGAGCGCCCAGACCCGGAAGAAGTGGATTATGATGCATATGTCTACTCTATTCTCGGTTACATGAAGCTTTCTAAACTTACCGACTTTATTGAGCATGAGTATGCGCACCTTGTCGATGAATCTTATGTGGAACTTACAAATGCCAATGGATTCGTCCGCATGGCAGCCTATTTATCAAGACAGGGCGGCACTCCATTTTCTCTGGATGATACTTCCGATAAGGCACTTTCCCTCCGTGCCGATGGCGAAGATGCTTCCGAAACATTCCACAAAATAAGTGAGGCACTTTTAAAAGAATATCCGAACTTTACTTATGCCGCAAAAGGAGACTGGTATGTCCCAGAATCCAGCACTGTTACCGGCGTTCTTCAGGACATTTTGTATATCCCGTCCTATGCCGGACATAACGCTTTCATCGGTATCCGCACCGTATTAGATGAGGATAAATTAAATATCGAAGTTTCTCTGAACCTTCCTTGCGTTTCTGACGAGGAAGTCATGCTCGATATTCACGACAAATGCAATATGCTCACCCTGATGACGGCAGCACCATTTCAGGTGACTCTCGTGCCTTCTGAAAGTTCTGACTTATCTCCATCCGGTGATAAAATAAAGGCATTTGTCCTCTATCATTATGATGACTTTAAAACAATGTCAGAAGAAGATATTGTAGGACTGTTTTCTACTTCTTTAGAAATCTTTGCCTCCTATTATACAGATATTTGCCAGAACTATTATCCTGCGATAGAAGATGACGGAAACGTTGAAATTGGAACTGAAACTGGAGATAGCAGTGAAACAGGAACTGACTCTGTCACCGATCCTCTGGCGGCAGCACTCGGCTCTAAATTAACTTACCTTCCTGCTGCTGATGTACAAGGCCCACAGATTATTTATAAAGAAGGCGGCACACCAGCGTCCACTGATTTTATCACAAAAGCCATTCAAGGTTATGGAACAACACCAGCCTCTGATGAGAGAACTTATGAAAATGAAACAGCTTCAAACATCTCTGCAGACAGCACCTCTGCTGGCGATGAAGAATTTTCTTCTTTTGTAAATAAAGCCGCTTTAGAGGGGGATGACGAAGAAATCCCAGCAAGAAAAACCGGAAACTATTCTGGCAGAAACACTTCTATTACCGGAGCAGGTTCTTCTGCTGGCAGTAACCGAACTTCCGACTCTAGTTCGATAAATACAGCCTCTGCTGGCTTCTCTGCTTCTGCTGGCTTCTCCGGCAATAGCTCTTTTGCTTCTGATGCTACCTCTTCAGCCGCAGCGGTCGGGGCTGCCACAGGAGCAGGCAGCGGCACTCCTGTTACAGCAAATGTTTCCATTACCCCGGATTCCGTATGGCCTTATCCTGACAATGCCATCGCTTCCACCCATCCAGACCGTAAAGAGCAGAACTTCCGCCTCTATCCAAAAAACACCCTGATCAAAGGTCCGGTAAAGACAGGAAAGTTCCATCAGGCAATTATGACTGCTGTCGGTATTATTGAGGGTAAGGACTCCAATATGATGAATATTGAACCCGTACCTGATGTATTAGAGCATTATCAGCAGTATGTTGATGAAGGACGAATCCTTCATATCTCTTACCCTGACATCAACAGTGACGGCTACGACGGTTTTATCGAGAGAAAACGCGGTCCATTCATCGAGGATGGCATTTTCAAACAATTTGCCAATAAATGCGCCGACGGGCGCTATGTTGTTATGATGGAAGAAGTCGATTTAAACTGGATGCACCTTTTCAGAGAAACTGCCGTTCTTTTACGCGAGAACCGCCGCGAAGGCACCAGTAGCGAAACAGCCATAACGCTTCCTTTTTCTAAAGAAAAGTTTCGGCTGCCTTCGAACCTTTACATCGTTGCTACCTGCGATTCCATCGTCTGTGAAGACACTATTTTAGGAGCAATTGACCACGATTTCTTCATCCGTCCCGTATCTCCAGAACCGGAAATCCTACATGGTATGCGCGTAGAAGGGATCTCCCTGCAGCGTCTTATGACAACCATCAATATGCGGCTCTCCTACTTTTTAGGTGCAGACTACCAGCTTGGCGAGGGATTCTTCCTGCAATCCCCTGACAAAGATAGCTTTATCTCTCTTTGCCGGGTATTTAGAGAACAGCTTGTCCCACTCCTTGAAAAATGGTTTGACGGCGATATCGAACGTATCCGCTATGTCTTAGGCGATAACGGAAAATCCCGTCCGGATACGATTTTCTTTCAGGAAATTCCATTCAGAGACGGACTGTTCAAAGGAGAATTGCCGGATTCCTTTGATAAGGAGAGACGGATTTATCGCTGTAATGAAGATGCTTTTTACAATCCGAAGAGTTATATCGACATTTATGATTAAATTCTGATTTGCCGCAGGCAAGGTAGACGCCCCCCGAAAGAGACAATAGCCTATATTTGTGACTCTATCACTGTGGGTTGAATGTTCGCTTCCATGCTCACATTCAATCCTCGCTCTAAGGCCACAAATATAGGCTATTGTCTCTTTCGGGGGGCTGTCTTTGGCTGTAGAAGCAAAATCAGAATTAATCTTAAAGGATTTGGGGATTCTCCAATAGATTGTGCTTTCCCGTAAAATGAGATATTAAAAATTGGCATATAAACTATAGTTACAATTTTGTAGAATCTGGAGTAAACAGCCGCCATAAAAGTTTTTGTGCCGGATTTCTCAGAAAAAATTGAAAAAGAAGTGGCTATTCTAAGCTTGAATTTTGCGACTTTGCGCTGTGGAATTCTGACTGTAACCTTGCGAGCTCGTTTTCGATGCCTTAGCAGGTCGAAAGAAGCTCCAGTGGAGGTTCCTTCGAGCCAAGGTTGTCCTATCAGGCAGAATGGAACGTTTAGCGCAACGGAACAAAATCAAGCTTAGAATAGCCACTTCTTTTTGAAGTTATCTAGGAAAATCCGGCACAAGATATCTTCTATAGCGGCGTCTCCTTTGCTACGCAAATTGCAAAAACCCCGAAAGATTATTTATCTTTCGGGGTTCGTCTTTTTTATGTACTTAATTAAAAAATTCTACGAATTGTCACGATAGAACGATATGCAGCACCTTTCGTAATCTTGATACCATCTCTTGGATTACTAGCATGGATTACTCTGTTATTGCCCATATAAATTGCTACATGACCGCTGTAACAAATAATGTCACCAGGTTTTGCTTTGCTTAAGCTACTTACTCTTCTTCCAACGTTTCTCTGTGCATAAGAAGAATGAGGAAGTGACTTACCAAAATGTCTATATACACTCATAACAAATCCTGAGCAGTCAGCTCCATGAGTAAGGCTTGTTCCACCCCATCTGTAAGGATTTCCAAGGAATCTCTTCGCATAGTTTACAACACTCTGACCTTTGCTCATTGTAGTTGCAGAAGCGGTTGCTCCATTAGCGATTGTGATATATTTACCCTGTGTATAACCAACCTTACCTTTTACTTTTACCGCAACCCACTTAGAGTTGTTAGAAAGGAGTGTTACTTTTGCTCCTCTTTTTAAAGTAGTAATCTTCTTTGCTTTCGTACTCTTTCTTGTACGGATGTTTAAGATACTAGAGTTTACTTTACCTTTTGTTACTAATTTTGCAGCCTCTACCTGTGCTACATTATTTACCCCTGACACAGGAGCTATATTAAAAAGAAAGACTGCGGTAAGTAAACCGGCTGCCACACGTTTCATTCTATTCAGCATATTTCATTCCTCCACAAATTCATAATCGAACATTTATCTAACTGAGGCTCATTATAACTGTTGAATGTGTCTAAAATGTGACTTTTGCAATATTTTTTAATAAAACCGTAATATCCAACAATAAAACGATAAGATTTTTTCTAAAATATAAGCATATTTTTGCTTATCTGTAAACAAATCATGACCTTTCAGCCACAATTAAAACACTATTTACTCTGGGAAAGCAGTTTTTGTTTTAACTCATCTTCAAGTTCTACCAGCTTGCCCTCGGCTTCTCTTCTCTTTTCCCGGCCTTCCTGCTGAATCTTCATCACTTCATCAATCGTGCTCATAAGGCTCTCATTTGTTGCCACGAGAGTTTCCATATCAATAATTCCCCTCTCGCTTTCCTTTGCAGTTTCAATAGTTGCTGTTTTTAACTTCTCTGCATTTTTCTTAAGAAGGTCATTCGTAAGATCCGTAACCTTTCTCTGCGCTTCTGCCGCTTCTCTGGAATGTTCTACACCGAGTGCGATAATCATCTGGCTCTTCCATAAAGGAATCGTATTTACAAGAGTAGACTGAATCTTCTCAGACATTGTAATGTCACTAGCCTGTACCATACGAATCTGTGGAGCCATCTGTAAAGATACCATTCTTGTAAGCTCCAAATCATGAATCTTCTTTTCAAAACGATTACAAAGTGCCTCTCTGTCATTAACTTCCTGTACATCTTCCTGACTTCCCGTTTCCTGCGCTTTTTTTCGAAGTGCCGGAAGAACCTCATTGGTTTCTTTCTCAAGCTTTTTCTTTCCCGCAAGAATGTACATTGTAAGCTCACGGAAATATACTTTATTTAAATCATAAAGCTGATCAAGCATAGCGCTATCCTTTAAAAGCTGCACCTGATGTCCCTCTAACTTCTCACAGATCTGGTCGATGCTTCCCTCCGCTTTACTATAGCGGAGTTTCAATGTCTGCGCTTTTGATGCCTTTTTCTTAAAGAAACCGACAATACCTTTTTCTTCTTCCTCATCAAATCCTTTCAGTTCCACGACAACCCCATTTAACAAATCACCGATCTCTCCTAAATCTTTAGAACGTACTTTTTCCAGTGTTCCTTCTGAAAAATCAGACATCTTTTTCTGTGTTCCCGCACCATACTGTAAAATGGATGTGGAATCTTCTAGCTGAATCTGTTCTACAAACGCATCCACCTGTTTCTTTTCTTCTTCTGTCAAATACTGTTCTTCTTCATAAACTTTCGGCTCTGCTTTTTTCTCCTCTGCTGGAAGTTCCGGTGCTGCTTCCGGTGTCAAAGTAAGGGATGGACCCTCTTTTAATAATTCTTCAATATCCATATCTTTATTCTCCTTATATAGTGTTTATTTGCTATTTCCTCTGCTACTTTTTTAGATTCTTTCAAGAATGCCCCGGCATTCTTGCTGCGAGATGCGCGTCATGCAATGCATGACATACTTATTCTCCAACACCGCTGCTTAAAATTTTATAACTTCAACATCGGCTCTTTCTGGTCTGCATGTATCCCGTCTTCAGTCAAGCCATCCTGCTTCAACATAACCTCTAATACCTGAATATCTGAAGAGATATCCATGGCTACATTCTGAAACATCTCATCAAATAATTTTTCAAGAGCCTGATTCATCGTATCTAAGGAATCTTCTATCTCTTTTTTTGTTTTCCTGATATTCTCTCCCTGAACCGGCTGTTTCTCCACATCTTCATATACTTTAAGAAGTTTTAATACAGATGGAAAATAATATTTAAACAGCCTGTCCGTCTGCGAAATACTTTCTGGATGCTCCGATGCACATACAAAAATACGGGCGGTAAGCGTTTCCATCTGCTCAACCTTCCTGCGCATCTCATCAGACACAATCTCTTTCTTAAGCTCTGCGAGCTGCTCTAAATACTCCTGCCCATCTTTTTTTATTCGATGGATTTCTCTTTGCTCAAATGGAGCAGCCTTTAGTGCCTCTTCTGCCTCTCTTGCCTTCACTTCTTCCTGCTCTCGCTGTCTTTTTGCAGCCATAGCACTTGCATATTGCTGCTTTGACTCATCCGTAAGCATGAGACACGTTTCTCCCGCATCAAGTTCCGCTCCGATAATCAATTCTCTATCTGTAAGGAAATGAATATCTTTTAAAATTTTCTTCCTATCCCATCCTACTCTGCTCTCAAGATCCTCTATCATAACATAGGGCTTTCCTGTCCAAATACTTGCATATTTTCTTATTCTTCTTGCTCTTTTACTGTTAAGAATACCTCTTCCAAGTAAAAATGCACTGACAATAGTAAATGGAATCATAACTGCCGCGGATGTAATTGCTGCACCTATGGGAAATGCCACTGCCCCCAGGAATGCTCCAAGACCAATGCCTGCGCCACCAAAAGCGCCAAGTCCGGCAGCCCCTACTGCAATTTCAGCCGGTCCACTGTAAAGCCCCGGATTCTTCTTAAGCTTTCCGGCAATGACCTTTCTTCCATGTCCGACATTCACATATGCCTGGCTGCTTTGATATCCCCTTGCCTTATCAATCTGTTTTGCGGCCTCCTCTTTTGCTTTATCCACCTGTCTGGCGGCTTCTTCTTTCGCACGGTCAATCTGCTTTGCGGCCTCTGTCCTGGCCTTATCTACCTGTTTCATTGTTTCTTCTCTGGCAACATCAATTGTCTTTTGAATATTATGACTCAATTCTGCAAAATCCATAGATTCGGCAGATTCCTGTATCATGGAAAAAATCTTATCTCCCCAGTTTATACCATCTGCCTTGCCATTATCATTCTTGTCTTCAGAGGATTTTCTGTATCTTTCCCCCTGATTCCCGTGATTTTCACTATCTGAAAAATCAAATCTATCTTCCTGATTACTCATATACATACTCCTACCTTATATTTCTCTTACTATATCACAGATTTTATCGTTTTTATAGCGTAGAATTTCTTACAAAGGAATTTTCCATCTAATTTATGAATATACTAAAAGAAAAATGAGGAAATCACTTGGCAATCAAAATTTATATTGATCAGGGACATAATCCGGAGGGAATTAATGCAGGAGCAGAAGGTTTTGGAATACGAGAGCAGGATGTCACTTATCAAGTGGGACGTTTTCTCTATGACATTCTATCAGAAGATGACCGATTTGAGGCCCGCCTCTCACGCCCTACGCCACAGACCACCTTAGGATACAGCAATACAAGCAGCTTGAGGGAACGTGTGACGCAGGCAAATAACTGGCCAGCAGATTATTTTATCAGTATTCATGCAAATGCCAGCGAAAATCCTGACATAAATGGAACAGAAGCTTACGTTTCTTCCACAGATTCCGCAGCTTGGTATCTGGCTCAAAATATTGTCACAGAAATCGTGCGTCGCACCAGTACAAAATATAATGGTGTATTTTCCAGACCTTCTCTCTACGTCTTAAAAAACACGAAAATGCCTGCTGTTCTCGTGGAACTTGGGTATATTACGAACTATGAAGACAATCAGAGAATGATTAATGAACCTTATCAGTTCGCATATGGAATTTATGTGGGACTTCTCAATTATCTGGGATTAAAACAGTAATTTCATCCCCAGCCCAAAAAAACAGCTGCCAAAGAAAGAAGAGCCCCTATATCTGTGGCCTTAGTGGAGGATTGAATGTAAGCCATTTAGCGAATATTCAACCTACAGTGACAGAGTCACAAATATAGGGGCTCTTCTCTCTTTGACAGCATCCCCTTTGCCTGCCGAAAATAAGCTTTTAACCCAGATTCCTGATTTTAAAGTCTCTTTCCGCCTCTCGTTTTGCGTCCTTTTTCGCGATATCCTGTCTCTTATCATACAGTTTCTTACCGCGTGCAAGACCAATCTCCACCTTCACGAGGCTGCCTTTGAAGTAGACTTTTAACGGCATTAAAGTATAGCCTTTCATTTTAATCTGTCCGGCAAGTTTATTAATTTCTGACTTATGAAGAAGTAGCTTTCTTACGCGCAGCGGATCTTTATTAAAGATATTTCCTTTTTCATAAGGGCTGATGTGCATATGATTAATGAGGATTTCTCCCTTATTGCTTATTGTTACAAAGGATTCTTTGATACTGCATCTGCCCATGCGCAGGGACTTTACTTCCGTTCCGTGGAGGGCGATACCTGCCTCATATTTTTCATCGATAAAATAATCGTGATATGCTTTTTTATTGTTGGCAATTAATTTAATACCTTCTGATTTTGCCATATTGATTCCCCTTTCCTGTTAGAGTGTATTTAAAAAATGCTTTTTGCAAATTGGGGCGTGCAGATTGCAGGAATGATTTTTCAAACACGCTCTAGATTTCGTCAATTTTCTTTTTACTATAAAGATGCAGCAAACGGTCCGCTTCCTCATCGTCAATCCAGTCATTTAAAAGAATACCGTCTTTATCAGGAAGACTCTCTCCTGTTTCGTCAAATTCGGATTCTTCCTGGTTCGCTGGATATTCTCCGTCCACAAACTCAAAATCTTCAGATTCTGTATTCTCTTTCTTTCTTGACGGCATTCCGTCTCCATAGTAATCATCTGGGTCTGGATACTCGCCATACTGAGAGAATTCTTTTAATATAAAGTCAATGGTCCGCTCCATTTTATCGGCAGAGCGAACTACGATTTCTGCTTTTTGTCCTAATGTAAAGATTCTTCCGGTATGCTCTCCGGTCAGTTTATAGCTTTCTTCGTCAAATACATAGAAATCATCAAGAAGGCTGTTGATTGGCACCATTCCCTCGATAGTATTGTCAAGTTCTACAAAAAATCCCCAGGAAGTTACTCCGGAGATAACTCCTGTGAAAACTCCTCCGATATACTGCTGCATATATTCTACTTTTTTGAGCTTATCTACTTCACGCTCTGCGTCCTGCGCACGGCGTTCCATTGTAGAACTCTGCTGTGCTACAGATGGAAGGATTGACTCATAATGTTCTAACCGCTTCTGATTTAATTTACCGTGAATATTCTCCTTGATGATCCGATGAATCTGTAAGTCTGGATAACGGCGGATTGGTGAAGTAAAATGGGTATAGTACTGTGTGGAAAGTCCAAAATGTCCTACATTTAATGTGGTGTACTTTGCCTGCTTCATGGAACGAAGAGCAAGGCGGCTGATTAACGGTTCTTCCGGCTCTCCTTCTAAAGAAAAGAGAAGCTTCTGGATTTCTTTAGGATGAAAACTCTCCCTTCCTGTCTTCATATAATATCCAAAGTTGTGAATAAATGTATCAAGCTTCTTGATCTTATCGCTGTCCGGTGCCTCATGAGTACGGTAAACGAACGGAATTTCCTGCCAGAAATAATCTTCGGCAACGGTCTCATTCGCAAGAAGCATAAAGTCCTCGATAATGTCTGTCGCAACATTTCTCTCATATGGATGAATATCTACTGGGTAGCCTTTTTCGTCCACAACAATCTTAGATTCTGGGAAGTCAAAGTCAATGGCTCCACGCTTTCTACGCTTTTCTTTTAAGATTGCTGCCGCTTCTTTCATTAAGAAACAAAGGGCACGAATGTCCTCTCGTTTGCCCTCTGGATGGGCTTCTCCTTCAAGGATTGCCTTTACTCCTGTATAGCTCATACGCTCATCAACACAGATTACAGATTCCGTAATCGTATGGTCAAGTACATTGCCGGACGCATCAAAAGTCATCATGCAGCTCATTGCCAGACGCTCCACGCCAGCATTCAAGGAACAGATTCCATTGGAAAGTTCTTTTGGGAGCATTGGAATTACCCGGTCAGCAAGATAGACACTTGTCGCTCTCTCTAACGCTTCTTTGTCCAATGGAGAATCTTCCTTTACATAATGAGATACATCCGCAATGTGTACACCAAGATAGTACTTATCCTCTTTTTTAGAAAGGGTAATCGCATCATCTAAATCTCTGGCATCTTCGCCGTCAATCGTTACGGTAAGAAGGTCACGGAAATCCGCACGCTTTCCAACCGGCTGTTCTGTAATTTCCTGCGGGATAGCCTGTGCCTCCTTTATAACAGACTTCGGAAATTCTTCTTCGATTCCATAAGCACGAACAATACTTGTCACATCCGTTGCCGGGTCATCCATCGCTCCGAGAATCTCAATAACTGCTCCTTCTGGCTTCTTACGCTCTCCACCGAAGTCTGTCAGGCGAACAACAACCTTATCTCCATCTTTTGCACCATTGATGTGCTTCTTGGAAATAAAAATATCTTTATCATAATGACGGTCATCGGGAAGAACAAATCCAAAGCTTGTATTCTTCTGGAACGTACCGACTAATGTCTTACAGCCACGCTCTAAAATCTTTAAGATCATACCTTCACGGCGTTTTCCTTCTCCGCCAGTCTTCTTTGTTACCTTTACTTTGACAACATCTTTGTGAAGCGCTCCGTTAACATACGTTGCCGGAATGAAAATATCCTCTTCTTCTCCCTCAGCCGTCACAAAACCAAAACCACGGGCATTCGCAGTAAACACTCCCGTCACGTTCTGATTCTCCGGTTTGATATACTTGCCTCTGGCGGTAAGTTCCACACTGCCGTCTGCCACAAGAGCATCCATCACTTCTTTTAATGCCCCTCTGTCTTTATGTGGCACGTCCATAAGATATGCCATCTCTTTTAGCTTTAATGGGATATAATTCGGATCATAGATCATATCCCTGATACTGTTTTTACGCTGTTCAAATAATAATCTGTCTTTCATATACTAGTTTCCCCTATCAAAACTTTGTCAAAAAAAGCCGTCTCAGTTCAGCTTGCGAATTGAGACGGCATCATTAGTCTGCTTTAAAATTACTGGAAAACCTTCAGGCAAAGGCCGATGGCTACTACAAAGAATAAAAATCCAAGAATTGCTGTAATTCTCTCCAACTTACCTTCTTTAGTCCGACCACGGTTCTTTCTAACATAAGAATCAGAATCAACCTGTCCGCTTAACGCACCGAACCCTGAATTCTTGCTTTCCTGCATCATTACCACGATAATCATCACAAGACATATTAACATAAAAATAATTGTTACTAATGTTCTAGCCAAAATTCACACCTCCTGCCATCTACACAAAATCTAAATTATTATAGCACAGTTTTTTCCATAAAACAAGCTTTTAATTCGACTGTGTTGTGGATTCTGCAGAGTCTGCAGACTGTTCTGCTAAATAATCCTGTGTGCTTTCCGTAATTCCATCAATAAATGTATCAAAAATGGATTTCGACTGTGTCATAGACTCCTGTAAATTACCATTTTTAATATATTTTTTGTATTTTTTAAAGTTTGTATTGCTTGTTGCTAATGTATCCAATGAAGATCCATCAATCGTAAACTTCTCTGTATTAAATACTTTTGCATTTCCGGCTCTTAAGTTCTTCTCAAGTTCTGCAGCCTTTGCTGCAGTTCCATCCGTTACATGCTCATCATTTAACTGGGAAATAACGACTGCATCTTCTGCATAACCCGCTGTCCAGTCTGCTGCAATTTCTTTTCCATTTAACACCTTGTTCACTGCATAAGTATAATACTTACTCCAGTCAGATGTAACAGAAGTCAGCGCATCTTTTGGTGCAGTAGAGATGAGGTTCACATCATTACCGATAAGTGGTGTATCATTTTCTGCACAAACAGTCGCAACTGCCGTTGTATATGTGTACTGTGCCATCATCTTTACACCTGCTGCAATAAGCTGTCTTGCCGCCTTACCATCTGCATCATAAACACCTCTTTTGCCGACATAACGGACTAAAATTGAAGACTGAGAACAAACTCTTTCTACCCCAAGATAAAATGCATTGATGCAGCTTGTTGTCTTTGCTGTTTTATCATAGGCCACAAAACCAATGACACACTCAGAAGCACTAATATCTCCTTTGTCTAAAAGATGATTTAATTTCACACCTGCTACAAGACCTGCTACATGATATGCTTCATAAATTCTTGTATCATAATTGTGGAAGTTTGAAAGACCACTTTTCTTTGCAAGCTTTCCACTTTCCTGACAAAATTGTACATCAGGATATTTTTTCGCAGCTTCTTCTAAAATACTTTCCAAATTCGGATTTTCTGCAAAAATAATGTCACAGCCTTTTTCGACAAGCTCTGCGGCTTTCTTCTCACAATCTGCCTTTTTCACACTTTCTGCAATAATAATCTGGTCATCGGCAATACCTGTCTCTTCCTGCATTTTGCGGATTCCCTGTACACGGGCAACGGTATCAGGCGCATCCCCATCAGAAGATAACAGATATCCTACTTTAATGCTTCCGCTATCTGCTGTCTTTGTCTGCTGCTTATTCCCTGTATTCTCAGGAAACAAAGACTTACTGCTTCCGCATCCGCAGAGGGAAAATGCCATTACCAACGCTATAATCACTGCTATATGTTTTCTCATGTTTTCAATTCCTCCGTTTCTGTGCTTAACGGTCCTCCCTGAAGTAAGCCAGTCCCAGACTTTCTGGTGGCTGCTGCTCTTTCTTCTTACGAAGACTTGTGATAATAAGCACAATAATTGTTACCAGATATGGAAGCATCTTGAAGATTTCCTGCATACTTCTTCCAAGTCCTGGTATATAAAGATATAAAATGTAAAGTCCCCCGAAAAGAAATGAACCCCAGATTGCATTGATTGGTTTCCAAAGAGCAAAGATAACCAGTGCTATCGCAAGCCATCCTCTGTCACCAAACCCATTATTTGTCCAGGTTCCTCCAGAATATTCCATTACAAAATAAAGACCTCCAAGACCGGCAATTCCTCCGCCAATCACAGTTGCAAGATATTTATACAGTGTAACGTTAATTCCGGCTGCATCTGCTGTCGCAGGACTTTCTCCTACAGCGTTTAAATTAAGACCCCAACGGGTTCTCTTTAAGAAAAACGCCATAAGTAGTGTAATAATAATTGCAAAATATGTCAAGAACCCATAATTAAAAAATATGTCCCCGATAACCGGAATCTTTGACAACAGTGGGATTTTAGCACGATAAGCATCTCCGGTAATTGCTACAGATATCTGTCCAACACCACCGGCAAGTGTGGAAAGAGAACCACCAAAGAAGTTACCAAATCCAACACCAAATGTTGTGAGCGCAAGCCCTGCAACATTCTGGTTTGCTCTTAATGTAATTGTCAGCACACTGAAAATCAGCCCGCCAAACGCCGCCATCAAAAATGCAGCAAGGAGAGAAAGAATCATTCCCACAAGGCCATTTGGATGTGCGGCAAGTTTTTCATAATAAAAGGCTGCCATCAATCCGGCAATTCCTCCCATGTACATCATTCCAGGAACACCAAGATTTAAGTTTCCTGACTTTTCCGTGAGAATCTCTCCGTCTGCGCCAAAGAGCATACAAATTCCCTGCATAATCGCTTTTTGTATAAAGGTAATTAATACTGACATTTCATTCTCCCTCCTTATGCGCTGTGCTTTTTACGAAATTCCAGTTTATAGTTAATGAAAAATTCACATCCGATTACAAAGAACAAAATAATTCCGGTAATTACCTCTGATGCATTTTCATTCAGGTTATACTGTGTTGCAATCTGGATTGCTCCCTGCTGCATAAATACGAGAAGGAATGCAATGACTGCCATCGCCCACACATTAAACTTCGCAAGCCATGCTACGATAATCGCAGTAAAACCACGGCCGCCTGCTGTACTTGTAGAAATTGTGTGGGAAGAACCGCTTACAAGAATAAATCCGGCAATTCCGGCGATTCCGCCAGAAATTCCAACTGTGCGGACGATGACCTTTCCTACGTTAATTCCTGCATAACGCGCAGTATTTTCACTCTCACCTACAACAGCGATTTCATAACCGTGTTTTGTTCTCTTCATGTAGATAAACATTAATACTGTCAGTAATAACACTATAGCAAGATTCCATCCATAATCAAGGCCAAACAGCTGTGGAAACCAGCCTGCTCTCGTTGGCGCATTAATGATTCCAACAGAGTTAGAACCTGCCGGGTTCTCCCAGTATACAATGCAAAATGTTACGACCTGCATTGCGACATAATTTAACATCAGGGTAAATAATGTCTCATTTGTATTCCATCTTGCTTTAAAGAATGCAGGAATGATTCCCCAGATTCCTCCAGCAATAAAACTACATACAAACATAAGTACAAGCAGTAAGCCTGTTGGGAGGGCATTGCCCGCATAAATCATCATAGCCGCAGAAGCAACACACCCCATAAGGATCTGTCCCTCTGCACCAATATTCCAAAACTTCATTTTAAAGGCAGGAGTTACCGCAACAGCAACACAGAGCAAAGTTAATGCATCTCTTGCCGTTACCCAGAAACGTCTGCCCGTTCCTACCGCTCCTTCTACAATTCCTTCATAGACCTCTACTGGATTCATTTTAATAATTATGAAAATAAAACCTGCACATACAATAAGAGAAAGAAGAATCGCAATAATTCTTACCAGCCATTTCTTTCCAAATGACATATCCTCTCTTTTTGAAAGATGTATCAGTGGCTCTTTCACTGTATTATCCATTATTGTTCCTCCTTATGGGATGTCATCAATCTTCCCACTTCTTCTTTTGTTGTCTTTCTCGCATCTACGATTCCTGTTACCTTGCCATCACAAAGTACCATGATTCTGTCACAAAATTCCAGAAGCATATCTAAGTCCTCTGCGACACAGACAACTGAAACTCCTCTTTCTTTCTGCTTATTTAACAAGTTATAAATCATATAGGAAGAGTTAATATCAAGACCACGTACTGGATAGGCTACTAAGAGAACCGCCGGAGAAGATGCGATTTCTCTTCCGACAAGAATCTTTTGTACGTTACCTCCAGAAAGTCTTCTTACTGGATAGTCAATATCCGGTGTCACAACATCCAAATCTTCTTTAATCTTTTCGGCAAGTTCCTTCGGTGCTTTTAAGCTGGTAAAGAAGCCTTTTCCCTTTCGAAAAGAACGAAGCAGCATATTTCCTGTCATACCCATGGAGCCGACAAGTCCCATACCAAGACGGTCTTCCGGAACAAATGAATGGCGGACACCAAGTTCATTAATCTGCGCCGCATCATATTTGGCAAGGTCAATATCTTCTCCTTCTGGTGAGTGGAAAATGACACTTCCTGATGAAAGCTTTGTAAGACCAGCAATGGCCTCTAATAATTCTTTCTGTCCACTACCGGAAATACCGGCAACTCCAAGCACTTCCCCGCCAAATGCTTCAAAGGATACATTCTCCAGGACATGCAGCCCATCTTCATTCGTGCAGGTAATGTTATTGATTGTAAGACGTTTTTTCAAATCATGTGGCATTGGACGGTTAATATCAAGAGAAACTTTTTCTCCCACCATCATCTCTGTAAGGGATTCTACCGTTGCCTCTGAAGTCTGCAGCGTTCCAATATATTTTCCCTTTCTAAGAATGGCAACACGGTCGGATAACTCTAATACTTCATTCAGCTTATGTGTGATAATAATAATTGCTCTGCCATCATCTCTCATATTTCTTAGAACTTCAAACAGTTTATCTACTTCCTGCGGAGTCAGTACCGCTGTCGGCTCGTCAAGAATTAAAATATTTGCTCCGCGGTAGAGCATTTTAACGATTTCTACGGTCTGTTTTTGTGATACAGACATTGTATATACTTTCTGTGCCGGATCAAGATCAAAACCGTATCTATCTACAAGTTCCTGAATATCTTTGTGCACCTTTTTCATATCAAGGACTGCATTTCCTTTTAAGCCAAGAATAATATTTTCGGCAGCAGTCATAACATCAATCAATTTAAAATGCTGATGAATCATTCCGATTCCAAGATCAAAAGAATCTTTTGGAGAACGAATGGAAACTGCCTTTCCATCTACTAAGATGTGACCCTCATCCGGGAAATAAATTCCAGAAATCATATTCATTAATGTGGTCTTTCCACTTCCGTTCTCTCCAAGCAATGAAAGAATCTCTCCCCGCTTTACTTTGAGATTGATTCCATCATTTGCGACAATTTTGCCAAATCGTTTTGTGATATTTTTTAATTCTATGGCATATGTCTGTTCCAACTTTATATTCCTCCATTATCTGATTTTATGTACTCAAAAAATATTTTTACTCCTGATTCCTTGAGTACATGCATTTGTTTATAGGCAAGTCAAAAAAGACTGGCTACTTTCTTCTTTGATTTAACTGTAAACAAAAATTCTGTTTTATTCCATGACTGAAAATCGGGCAGAGCCGCCATAATGACCGCTCTGCCCTTGTCATTGATTGTATTGTTAAATTACTTTGTAATGGAGTTAATTCCATCAATGATAAATGTGAATGCTGGTGCTGAAGGCATTCCGCTTTCTACATCAGATTCGTGGAAATATCCATCTTTGATATAATCTTTTAATTTTGTTGCGTCCTTGTCACCAGATTCTACGAGTTCTTCAAGAGTCTTACCGCCAACTGTGAACTTAGAAGTATCAAATACATGAAGAGTTCCATCTTCGATTCCCTTCTGTGCTTCTTCTACTGCTTCCTTTGTTCCCTCAGCAACTGTCTTATCGTTAAGCTCTGTGATTGCATCTGCTCCGTCTTTTACACCTTTTGCCCAGTCTGTCTCGATGGCCGTTCCATCAATAACACTCTGAACTGCATATGTGTAATAAGGACCCCAGTTGATTGTTGCAGAAGTAAGTGCTGCATCTGGTGCTGTAGGAATCATATCAATGTTATATCCTACACAAGGAATCTTCTTTGCTTCACAAGCTGTAGGTGCTCCTGTTGTATCTGCATGCTGGCTGATAAGTACGCAGCCATCTGCGATTAACTGTTCTGCACATTCTTTTTCAAGGTCAAAAGATGCCCAGCTATTTGTATATTTTACTTCCATTGTAGCGGAATCACAAACAGATTTTACTCCAAGATAGAAAGAAGTAAATCCACTGATAACCTCTGCATATGGGAAAGCCCCTACATAACCGATCTTACATTTATCTTTTGAAACTTCGCCATTTTTAATCATCTCATTTAACTTCATACCAGCAACAACACCGGATAAATAACGGGATTCATAGATTCTGGTAAAGAAGTTATGCATGTTAGAAAGTCCGCTGCTCTTTGCCTGATATCCTGTTGCATGACAGAACTGTACGTCCGGATAATCTGCTGCGGCCTGAAGAATATAACTTTCATGTCCAAAACTGTTTGCAATGACGATGTTACATCCCTGTTCTGCTAAGTCAACTGCTGCATCGTAACAGCCTTCGTCTTCTTTGATGTTTGTCTTGATAACTACCTGATCATCAGAAAGTCCAAGATTCTTCTTCATCTCTTCTACTGCTTTTAAATGTGCCTCAGTGTAACCTTCATTCTCATCACCAATCATGATACATCCAACCTTAATATCGGATGCGGCTACTGCCTCTCCTGCTGCCGAACTTCCTTTCGCTGATGTGGAACCTTCTGCTCCGCCTTTGGAAGATCCGCAGGCACAAAGTGATGCTGTCATTACAGCGGCTAAAATAAATGCCAGTAATTTTTTCATTTTCTCTCCTCCTATATCTATTGCTTATGAAAAAATACATTTCTATATTAGACTACATTTTTTCAGAAGTAAAGTCGAAATAGACAGAAAATAATTTTTTTCTCACAATTCCTTCATTTTTTAGCTTTTGTAATACAACTTTCGTTCTCTTTATTTCCTTTTTCTCTCCCTATCTGCCATAGCTTCCATTATTTCCAAGTTCTTCTTCAATCCGCATTAACTGATTATACTTTGCGGTACGTTCTGCACGGCACGGTGCGCCTGTCTTAATCTGTCCGGCATTTACTGCTACCGCCAGATCTGCAATGGTTGTATCTTCGGTATCTCCGCTCCGATGAGAAATAATCGTGCGATAGCCCTCTTTCTGTGCCATTAAAATCGCATCTAATGTCTCTGATAATGTGCCAATCTGGTTTGGCTTTATTAAAATTGCATTGGCGATTCCCTTCTCAATACCGTCCGATAATCTCTTTACATTAGTTACAAACAGGTCATCCCCGACAAGTTGTACTTTCTCACCCAAACGGTAAGTAAGTACTTTCCATCCAGCATAATCTTCTTCACTCAGCCCATCTTCAATAGAAATTAATGGAAACTGTTCTACAAGTTCTTCATAATACTGCACCATTTCTTCTGCATTCCTGCAAATTTCTTTTTCCCGCATCCGGCTTTCTCCCGGAAAATAATACCGCTTTGTATTTTCATCATATAATTCAGAAGCCGCCGCATCCATCGCGAAAAAGATATCTTCTCCTGGCTCATATCCGGCAAGTGTTGTTGCCTCCTGCAAAATTTCCAATGCCGCCTGTGCGGAATCTAAATCTGGAGCAAATCCACCTTCATCCCCCACACCGGTAGAGTAACCTTTTTCAGAAAGTGTCTTTTTTAACTGCTGATAAATTTCTGCACACATCTGAATTCCTTCGGAAAACGTTTCTGCTCCTGCCGGCATAATCATAAATTCCTGAAAATCAATTGAATTTTTCGCATGACATCCGCCGTTAATGACATTCATCATCGGCACCGGCAATACTTTGCCGTTTACTCCGCCAACATAGCGGTAAAGCGGGAGACCAAGCCCATCTGCTGCCGCTCTCGCTACAGCTAGAGAAACACCTAAAATAGCATTAGCACCATATCGACTCTTATTCTCTGTGCCGTCTGCCTCCCTTAAAATACGGTCAATTTCCCTCTGTTCTAAGGCATTACAGCCACATAGACGGTCACAGATTCTTGTATTTACGTTGGTGACGGCGCGCTCCACGCCTTTCCCTCCGAAACGCTTTTCCTCATCCCGAAGCTCAACTGCCTCAAAACGTCCTGTCGAGGCTCCCGATGGCACAATAGCCTTTCCCATCGCACCGCTTTCTAATCGCACTGTAACCTCTACCGTAGGATTTCCTCTCGAATCTAACACTTCGAGTCCATGTACATCTTCAATATTAAAACCTTTTTTCATAAAAAAATTCCTCCTTACTGAATCTTGAAAATATTTCCTTTCTTCAGTATGGGAGGAATTTGTTTTTTTATACATGGAAATTAAGCATACTGTTCAATATATGCTTTTACAACTGCCACAAGCTTTTCATAGCTCATGCTTGCAGTATTTAAACAGAAATCATAGTTTCTGGAATCATTCCAGTCCTTACCAGTATGATATTTATAATAGTCTGAACGATATTTATCTGTCTTTTCAATCTTGCGGATAATATCCTTCTCTTTACCGCCGTTTTGTGTCTTTACACGGGTAATACAGTCTTCTCTTGGGGCATAGAAAAATAAGCGGATTACGTTCGGATTATCTTTTAAGATAAAGTCTGCACATCGTCCGATAATAACACAAGATTCTTCTGCTGCCACTTCTTTAATTACCTTGGCCTGATAGTTAAAAAGATTATCGTCAGATACAAAGTCATCGCTTTCCGGCGGGAATACTTCACCCTTGTAAATCTTCTTACTGATACCAAACAGCGGAAGAGACTTCACCTTCTCGTCTACCTGTCCAAACAAAGCTTCATTGATGCCGCTCTGCTCGGAAGCCATACGGAGCAGTTCCCTGTCATAACAGTGAATACCGAGTTCCTTTGCTAAAAGCTTGCCTAAAGTTCTTCCACCGCTTCCATAACTTCTTGCAATCGTAATTACTGTATGTTTCATTGTAACACCTACTCTCCCAAATATGCCTTTTTAATAGACTCATTATTCATAAGTTCTTTTGCATCCCCGCTAAGAGCAATCTTTCCTGTTTCTAAAACATATGCTCTGTCTGCAATTGCCAATGCCTTTTTCGCATTCTGCTCTACAAGAAGGACGGTTGTTCCCTCCGCAGAAATCTTCTGAATAATCTTAAAAATCTCATCTACAAAAATTGGGGACAGACCCATAGAAGGCTCATCCATTAAAACAATTCTTGGTTTGGACATTAACGCTCTACCCATGGCGAGCATCTGCTGTTCTCCACCACTAAGAGTTCCGGCGGACTGATTTCTTCTCTCTTTTAAACGAGGGAAGCTTTCATATACCATTTCAAGAGACTGTGCGATCTCGTTCTTATCTTTTCTTGTGTATGCGCCTAACTTCAGGTTCTCATATACAGAAAGGTTGGCAAATACACGTCTTCCTTCCGGCACATGAGCCATTCCCATTGTTACGATTTTATGTCCTGGTACTTTTGTAATATCCTGTCCTTCAAACAGAATATGTCCCTTCTTTGCCTGAAGCATACCGGTGATCGTCTGAAGAGTTGTTGTCTTTCCGGCACCATTCGCACCGATAAGAGCGATAACTTCTCCCTGATTTACCTCAAAGGAAATCCCTTTGATGGCCTGAATCATCCCATAATATACTTCAAGGTCTTTTACTTCAAGCATTGCCATAAAGTTCTTTCCTCCTATTCTCCAAGATATGCCTTGATAACTTCCGGATTATTTAAAACATCTTTTGTCTTACCCTGTGCAAGTACCTGACCAAAGTTTAATACGGTAAGTTCCTCACAGATTCCTGAAACCAGTTTCATATCATGTTCAATTAATAATACTGTCATATCAAAATTATCACGAACGAAACGGATAGTATCCATAAGCTCGATTGTCTCATTTGGGTTCATACCAGCCGCAGGCTCATCTAACAGAAGAAGCTTTGGATTTGTCGCGAGTGCTCTGGCGATCTCTAACTTACGCTGTTCTCCATATGGAAGATTCGATGCAAGAAAATCTGCCTTATCATCAAGTTCAAATACTTTTAAAAGCTCCATTGCCTTCTCGTTCATTTTTCTTTCCATCTTGCGGTACTTTGGCAAACGTAAAATACCTGTCAAAGTGGAATATTTGTATTGATTATGCAATCCAATCTTTACATTATCAAGAACGGACTGCTGAGAAAACAGACGGATATTTTGGAATGTTCTCGCAATACCTGCTTTGTTAATCTCAATCGTTTTCTTTCCAACTAAGTCTTCTCCATCTAACTTGATGATACCATCTGTTGGTTTATATACACCAGTCAGCATATTAAATATAGTTGTCTTTCCGGCACCGTTTGGGCCAATGAGACCGTAAAGCTGGCCTTTTTTAATGTTAATTTCAAACTGATCTACGGCACGAAGGCCACCAAAAGAGATACCTAAATTCTTTACTTCAAGTAATGCCATCTTTACTGTACCTCCTCTGCTTTTTCTTTTTTGCCAAACATTCTCTTAAAGGAGTGTTTCTCTCTCCACTCAATTGCCTTTGGTGCCCAGTTAAAGAGCATCATGATAATTAATACAATAGCGTAGATCAACATACGGTAATCAGCAAGTCCACGAAGAACTTCCGGAAGCATTGTAAGAACAACGGCCGCGATAATAGAACCACGGAAACTTCCCATTCCACCTAAGACAACGAATACAAGAATCATGATGGACATGTTGTAACCAAAGTTTGCAGGAAGGGCTGTTAATGTAGAAAGATTGTGTGCATAAAGAACACCACCTGCACCAGCAATAGCTGCAGAAATAGTAAATGCCATCAGTTTATACTTTGTAATATTAATACCTACAGACTCTGCCGCGATACGATTATCACGAATTGCCATAATCGCACGTCCTGTTCTTGAATTCACAAGGTTAAAGGACACAAAAAGGCTGATTAAAATAATAATAATACCCACGACAAAGGTAGACTGGTTTGGTGTACCAACGATACCTTTTGCTCCGTCAATAATCATTTTTCCATCTGCCTGCATATTTAAAGATGCACTATCCTTAATGGAAAAATGGAATCCCTTGCTGTCTCTTCCAAGATACATAACGTTAATTACGTTCTTGATGATCTCGCCGAATGCCAGTGTTACGATAGCAAGGTAGTCACCGCGAAGGCGAAGAACCGGAATACCGATTAACCATCCAAATACCGCTGCAACAACGGTACCAATAAGAAGTGCTAAAATAAAACGAAGTGTCTCGTTCATTCCTGAAGTCATCATGCATTTGGAAAATACCGCACTGGAGAATGCACCAACACACATAAATCCTGCATGACCAAGACTCAGCTCACCAAGATATCCTACACAAAGATTCAGTCCGATTGCTACGATAGAATAAATACAAAGCGGAACTAAAAGACCCTGCATCAGACTCGACATCATTCCTGTAGATATCATAATCTCTACAATAATAAATACTGCGATTACCATAGCGTAGGTAATCAACATACTTTTTGTCTGTTTGTTTATACTTTTCATATTTGATTTCTTCATTTCTTACGCCACCTACACTTTCTCCTGAACCTGCTTGCCAAGAAGTCCCGTAGGTTTTACTAAAAGTACGATAATCAATACGGCAAATACGATTGCATCGGATAACTGAGAAGAAATATATGCTCTTCCTAAAATCTCGATTACTCCCAATAAAATACCACCAATTAATGCTCCAGGAATAGAGCCGATACCGCCAAATACCGCTGCGGTAAACGCCTTAATACCAGGCATCGCACCCGTGTAAGGAGACAGGGTTGGGTAAGCGGAACATAATAACACACCTGCAATAGCTGCTAATCCGGAACCGATAGCAAATGTAAGGGAAATTGTCTTGTTTACATTCACACCCATGAGCTGTGCTGCGTCTTTATCTTCAGATACGGCAAGCATTGCCTGACCGGATTTAGACTTTTTAATAAAAATCATTAACGCTGCCATGATAATAATACAACTGATAACAGTTGCGATTGTTACACCAGAAATTGTAAGGTCTCCACCTGCAAGCTTAATTGTAGGGATACTTACAACCGATGTAAAGGACTTTGTATCTGCACCAAATAAAATTAATGCGAAGTTCTGCAGAAAATAGCTGACACCGATTGCTGTGATTAATACGGCAAGCGGAGAAGCCTTTCTCAATGGTTTGTACGCAATTTTCTCGATAACTACACCAAGTACTGTACAGCCGATTACCGCTGCAATAATACTTACGGTAGAGTTTAAATGAAAGCTGCCCATTAAAACGAAAACGATATAGCAACCAATCATGATAACATCGCCGTGAGCGAAGTTCAGCATCTTAGCGATACCGTATACCATCGTGTAGCCAAGGGCAATAATTGCATAAATACTACCCAGACTGACACCATTGATCAAATAGGATATAAAACTCATCTTTACCTCCATGCCGCTTATGCGGCGTTTCTAGAAACTTTAAAAAGTTCATGTCTTTTTTATATCACAGAGAAATCAGCTCGTAATCTTTCTGTGATATAAAAAAGGATATAACCTAATACAAAAAAGGGTTACCCGCAGGTAACCCTTCCCTGGGCTATATATTATTTAAATTACATTGCTTTGTAAGCACCGTTCTTAATAATAACAGCCTTAGGAGACTTAGTTACTTCTCCGCTTTCATTCCATGTAAGACCATCTTTCCCACCTGTGAGACCCTGCATCTTAATCTTAGTCATAGCACCTTTTAATGCATCACACATATCAGAAGCACTCATATCTGTAGTTGCTTTAGATTCCTCAATTGCTGCCTTTAATGCGTAAACAGCATCATAAGAGTCTGCTGCGAACTGGTTAGGAGTATCTTCATATTTTTCTTTGTAAGTCTTTACAAAGTTCTGAACTGTCTTATCTTTCGCATCTGCTGCGAATGGAGTTAAGAGCATGACATCTTCTGCTAACTTAGTATCAAAGTTCTCTACTGTAAGGATACCATCCATTCCGTCTACACCAAAGAATTTAGGTTTGTATCCCATAGTGTCTGCCTGTTTTAAAATAATAGATGCTTCCTGATAGTAGATAGGTAAGAACAATAAGTCTGCTCCTGCATCTTTTGCTTTCTGAAGCTGTGTTCCAAAGTCTGTCTTGGAATCTGCTGTAAATGCTGCCTTAGAAACGATGTTAAGCCCCTGTGTCTTAGCTTCTGCTTCAAATTTTTCTTCAATACCTGAAGAATATACATCAGAACTATCATAGATAATACCAATCTTAGTTGGAAGCTTGTTCTCTGCAATGTACTGAGCAGAAGCAACACCCTGGTTAGGGTCTGTGAAACATACCTGGAATACATTTCCGTTTCCGCTGGAAAGTACATCTGGTGAAGAAGCAGATGGTGTAATCTGGAATACATTATCGGATGCTGTCTTACCAGCTACTGCGATACATGGAGCAGTTGTTGTTGTTCCAACTAACATCTGCATACCCCAGTCTTTTAATGTATTGTAAGCATTAACTGCTTTCTCTGCATCGTTCTGGTCATCTTCAAAACGGTATTCAATCTGCTTACCGTTAATACCACCTGCAGCATTGATTTCATCTACTGCAATCTGTGCTCCGTTCTTTACGGCTGTTCCGTAAATCGCTGTTGCTCCGGTAGTCGGTCCAATACCGCCAATATAATATTTATCCGCATCCTTTTTCGATGAAGATCCTGAATTACTTCCACATCCTGTTAATGCAGTTACTGCCATCGCAGCGACTAACATTACACTTATAAACTTTTTCATTATTTCTTCCTCCTTTATAATATATAATGAAAAATATATCTTTAATGTATCAACTCAATGACAAGTATTCTGCTTCCACTACCACTTTGTCAATACCTTAGATATTTTTATGGACTTTATCTTACTACACTAAAGCAATAAAATCAAGTTCTTTTGAAGGATTAAAAATTTTTTTTGCATATTTTTTTGCTTTTGGCTTCATTTTTCACTTTTTATCTCATAGACAGCCCTCTGTTTCTCCACGATCTAAATTCATGTATACGATACACTTCCTGATACACTTCCTATAGAAAACACACAAATCTGCTCTCTGATACCTTAATATTTTGAATGTTATTTATAAAACAAAACAACTCCGCTCGCAAAAACAGATAGGAACAACCTGCTTTATGAGCGGAGTTTGAAATAATTATTTTTTTGACGGAAAATCAACCTTACCAGTCAAACAGTTTAACACATTACATTAATGAGAGAGGATTTCTGTTCCATCTTCCGTCACTAAAATTGTGTATTCCCACTGTGCAGACGGCTTACCATCTTCTGTGCGGATTGTCCAGCCGTCATCTTCATCTTCCCATACGTCTGGTTTTCCCATATTTACCATCGGCTCAATCGTAAATGTCATACCTGGTACAAAAAGGATTCCCTCATCCGGCTGCCCAATATGATTAACCCACGGTTCTTCATGGAATTGCACGCCACAGCCATGTCCACCGATTTCTCTTACGACACTGTATCCATTCTCAACAGCATGTTTGTTACAGACATACCCCATATCCCCCATGGTTCCCCACGGTTTTGTTGCTGCAAGAGCAAGGTCAACACATTCTTTTGTCACGCGGACAAGTTTCTTCTTCTCTTCAGAAACGTCACCGATACAGAACATTCTTGATGCATCACCAAAATAGCCATTATAAATTGTAGTACAGTCTACATTAAGAATCTGACCACTCTTTAAAATCTGGTCATCACTTGGAATACCATGACATACAACATCATCAATAGAAATACAAACACTCTTTGGATACCCCTGATAACCAAGACAAGCTGGGATTCCACCGATTTCTCTTGTATATTCTTCGATAAGACGATTGAGTTCTCCTGTACTTACTCCCTCTTTTACATATGGAGTGATAAAGTCAAGAACCATTGTATTCTTCTTACCAGCTTCACGGATTCCTTCTATCTGCTCTGGTGTCTTAATCATAGAATGGTCTGGTACTTCATATCCTCTGTTCCAGTAATCTTTGATACGGTTATCAAAAGACATATGACATGCTTTATATTTCTTTCCGCTGCCACACCAGCATTTATCATTTCTTCCTATTTTCATTATTAAATCCTTCTTTCTGTAACGTTCCTCTAATTTATATTTAAGGCAGTAATTTTTTATTTGTAACTTTCGGAAATCTACTGTTTCCTGACAAGCGCTTAAACTATATATAAGTATTTTACTGTATAAATATCACGCTTACTTAAATAAACATATCACACAATAACCAATTGCTTGTTATATCACTGCCAACATATCGTATATTAAGCCACTTAAGCTTTTTTTGCAATATATTTTTCTTTTCTAATATTTATTTTGTATGCCAATCTACATCTCTTCGCATCTGTTCTGTCATACATATTATTGCCTAAATGCACTTTCTATATCTGTCCAAATCACCATTCATATCTATTTTGGATAAATACAGATTTTCGCATTCTTATCTACGGTCTGCATAATCTTTTTCATATATTTCTGTTTCACAGCCACGCAGCCACCTGTGTATGGATTGCTTCCTGTGCAGTGTAAGAAAATAGCAGAGCCTTTCTTATAAACACAGTTTTTATTATAGTCAATCGCTAGTGCATAATTATAATGTGGCTTATAATCAATCAGATGCTCTCCAGAGCGGCTTGCTTTCACCTTACGGATATCAATCATCTGATTATAATATCTCCTATCCCCGCTCCAATAATGGTATTTATTCAGCTTTATGTATTTTATCTTACTGCGTGGATTCTTCTTAATTCCGAAAGCCTTTGTAAAACTATAAGTACCAGTTGGCGTTTTCTTATCTCCCTCACGTTTCTTACCAATACCATTTTTACCGACATAACCGATACAGCCAAATACTTTTTTAAACTTTCCATTTACTTTTTCATACAAAACGATATTTGCCTTGCTTTTACCTTTGTATTTTACGAAGATAAGCTGGTTTACTTTTTTGCTTTTTTCATATTTTTGGAGAAGCGTTGTCCATTTGTCCTTTTTGACTTTGGATCTATTAGCTACTGTTGTGCTCTGGCTTTTTGCAGTCGCTGCTTGTAGGGGAATCGCGTTATCTGCCGCTATAAATATGCTTATAACAAAAATAATGCTTAAAAAGATGGCTAATCCGTTCAAATAACAACTGCCTTTTTTGGTATTTTCTTTCATAATACGTGCTTCCTTTCTTTTTTATTCTTATACTTAATTTAGCAAATTTATTATAACATAAAAAAAGCAATCAAAATATTTACGATTGTTTTTTTGATTGTTTTTAAATGAAAAAAAGACCTTGCAAATCTGATTTTTCACAAATCTACAAGGTCTATTTTGTTTATTTTTTTATTGGACGCTAATCATCTCTGCCCTTTTCAGGATAACGATATTTGTCCCCCACAAATACAGCCTGCTTATTTCTTGATAAGAAGTGATTTTCCTGTCATTTCTGCTGGCTGTTCCATTCCCATCATCTCGATTAAGGTTGGAGCGATGTCTGCTAAACATCCGCCTTCTCTTAATGTGTAAGCCGGGTCGTAATTTACAAGGATAAATGGAACTGGATTTGTTGTATGAGCTGTGTATGGTTCACCTGTTTCATAGTCAATTAACTGCTCGCAGTTTCCGTGGTCTGCACAGATAAACATCTGTCCATCTACTTCTTTTAATGCTGCTACAGCATTGCCAACGCAGGTATCTACAGTTTCTACTGCCTTAATTGCTGCTTCCTGTACTCCGGTATGGCCTACCATATCAGGGTTTGCGAAGTTGATGATGATGACATCATATTTGTCAGATTTGATTGCTTCTACAAGTTTTTCTCCAACTTCTGGAGCGCTCATCTCTGGCTGTAAGTCATAAGTTGCTACTGCTGGAGACTTAACAAGGATTCTGTCTTCGCCCTTATTAGGAACTTCTACACCACCGTTGAAGAAGAATGTTACATGAGCATATTTCTCTGTCTCTGCAAGACGAAGCTGTGTTAAGCCGTTTGCTGCAAGAAATTCTCCAAATGTGTTTGTGATTTCTTCTTTGTGGAATGCGATGATTTTCCCAGGGATTGTCTCATCATATTCTGTGAAGCAGACATAAGTTAATGGAAATACGCCATTTCTTCTCTCAAATCCTGTAAATTCAGGGTCACACATTGCACGAGTGATTTCTCTTGCACGGTCTGGACGGAAGTTGAAGAAGATAACGGAATCGTTTGCTTTTACTGTGCCTACTGGCTGTCCGTCTTTCTTGATTACTGTAGGGATAACGAACTCATCTGTCTTATCATTATCATAAGAAGCCTGAATTGCCTCTACTGCATCTGCTGCTTCATTACCTTCACCGTAAACTAAAGCAGCGTAAGCTTTTTCTACACGATCCCAACGGTTATCTCTGTCCATTGCATAGTAACGACCTTCGATAGATGCGATCTGGCCTACACCGATTTCTTTGATTTTTGTTTCTAATTCTTCGATAAATTCTTTACCAGATGTTGGAGCTGTGTCACGGCCATCTAAGAAACAGTGCACGCATACGTCTGTAAGCCCCTGTCTCTTTGCAAGCTCTAATAAAGCGTAAAGATGTGTGTTGTGGCTGTGTACACCACCATCGGATAATAATCCGTATAAATGAAGGGTAGAGTTATTCTTTTTACAATTCTCTACTGCTTCTAAAAATGCTTTATTATCAAAGAAGTCTCCATCCTTAATTGCTTTCGTGATTCTTGTAAGCTCCTGATATACGATACGTCCAGCACCCATGTTAAGGTGTCCAACTTCAGAGTTACCCATCTGTCCGTCTGGAAGTCCTACGGCAAGACCGCTGGCATTTCCTTTTACAAATGGACATTTTTCCATTAATTTATCGATATTTGGAGTGTTTGCCTCATATACAGCATTGGCTTCATGTCTGTCATTTAAACCAAAGCCATCCATAATTAATAATACTGTAGGTTTTTTACTCATTTTATAATCTCCCGTTTAAAGTGTATACTAACTCTATAAAATAATACAAAAATAATCATATATTGCTATTGATATAATCCTGCAACATTTTATAGGATTGGTATAGTTGACCCGCGGAGAAATGTCCGCGGGTTACTATTTTCGTGATTCAAATATGGAATCTATTATTTATTGTAGTTTACGATCTGACCAAAATCAGCCTTTAAGGAAGCTCCGCCAACAAGTCCGCCGTCAATATCTGCCTGAGCAAATAAGTCTGGAGCTGTCTTAGCGTTTACGCTTCCGCCGTACTGAATACGGATTGCAGCTGCTGTTGCATCATCATAGATTTCAGCGATACATTTACGAATCTCTGCACAAACTTCCTGAGCCTGCTCTGTTGTAGCAGTCTTTCCTGTTCCGATTGCCCAGATTGGCTCGTAAGCGATAACTGCTGTCTTAGCCTGATCTGCTGTTACATTTAAGAAACCAACTTTAACCTGCTGACGGATAAAGTCCATTGTAACACCCTGTTCTCTCTGCTCTAATGTTTCTCCACAGCACATGATTGGTGTGATACCATGTTCGAAAGCTTTTAACATCTTCTTGTTAACTGTTTCATTTGTCTCTGCGAAGTATTCTCTTCTTTCAGAATGTCCGAGAACAACGTATTTTACTCCAGCATCTACTAACATAGCAGGAGAAATCTCACCAGTGTAAGCACCGCTCTCTTCATAGTACATATTCTCTGCACCAATTGCAATGTTAGAACCTTTTGCAGCTTCCATAGCTGGGATAATGTCGATTGCTGGTACGCAGAATACTACGTCAACATCTTCATTCGCACAAAGTGGTTTTAACATATTTACTAATTCAACTGCCTCACTAGGAGTTTTATTCATTTTCCAGTTACCTGCTACAATTTTCTTACGCATAACAAATTCCCCTTTATTATATATTTATGATGTTAGGGTCAAAAGGTATTCTGACCCTAACTGATGTCACGAATTACTCTGTAGCTAACGCTACTCCCGTAATTCTGAAATTATTTATCGTTTGCTGCTGCAACACCTGGTAATTCTTTACCTTCTAAGAACTCAAGAGAAGCTCCGCCACCTGTAGAAATGTGGCTCATCTTGTCACCATATCCAAGCTGGTTAACTGCTGCTGCGGAATCTCCGCCACCAATGATTGTTGTAGCATCTGTCTCAGCAAGTGCTGCTGCAACTGCCTTTGTTCCTGCTGCAAGAATTGGGTTTTCGAATACACCCATAGGTCCATTCCAAACAACTGTCTTAGCTGTCTTTACTGCCTCTGCGTATAATTCGATTGTCTTAGGTCCGATATCGCAAGCTTCTTTGTCTGCTGCCATAGCGTCTGCATCGTATACATATGTTGGGATTTCAGCATCGATTGGGTTAGGGAAAGCATCTACCATTACAGAGTCAACTGGAAGAAGTAACTTCTTGCCAAGGCTTTCTGCTTTTTCCATCATTTCTTTACAGTAATCAATCTTTGTCTCGTCAACTAAAGAGTTACCGATTTCATATCCTTTTGCTTTTAAGAATGTGTAAGCCATACCACCACCGATGATGAGTGTGTCACACTTCTCAAGTAAGTTAGAGATAACGTTTAACTTATCTGCAACTTTTGCTCCACCAAGGATAGCAACGAAAGGACGTACTGGGTTCTCTACAGCATTGCCTAAGAAATCGATTTCTTTCTGCATTAAGTATCCAACTACTGCTGTGTCTACTAAAGAAGCAACACCTACGTTAGAGCAGTGAGCTCTGTGAGCTGTACCGAATGCATCATTTACGAATACATCACAGATAGAAGCAAGGTCTTTGGAGAATTCTTCTCCACACTTTGTCTCTTCTTTGCGGAAACGAGTGTTCTCAAGTAAGATAACATCTCCGTCTTTCATAGCTTCTACTGCAGCTTTTGCGTTTGGTCCAACAACTTCACGGTCTGCTGCAAATTTTACTTCCTGTCCAAGAAGCTCAGATAAACGAGCTGCTACTGGAGCTAAAGTCTTTGTTGTGTAATCTTCTTCTGTTTTTACTTTACCTAAGTGAGAGCAAAGAATTACTTTACCGCCGTCTGCGATTAACTTCTTGATTGTTGGAAGTGCAGCTACAAGACGGTTCTCGTCTGTGATCTTACCATCTTTTAATGGAACGTTGAAGTCACATCTGCAAAGAACTTTAAGTCCTTTTACATTAATATCGTCTACAGATTTTTTATTTAAACCCATGTTGGAATTCCTCCTAAATTATATTCAATGTAGTCTGAAGAATAAACTTGATTGCAAGACAGAACTGTCATGCTTCTACAAAGAAATCCTCAAATACATTATTCAAAAAACAAACAAAGGCCCGGTCCCACGAGACCGGACCCATGTTTGAGTCTTATATTCTTAAATATATACTAATACTATCGCTTAAATTATGCTAATTCTGCAAAGTATTTGATTGTACGAACCATCTGAGATGTGTAGCTGTTTTCGTTATCGTACCATGAAACAACCTGTACTTCGTATAAATCATCTGCAACTTTGTTAACCATTGTCTGAGTTGCATCGAATAAAGAACCAAATCTCATTCCTACGATATCAGAAGAAACGATTTCATCTTCGTTGTAACCGAAAGATTCGTTAGCTGCTGCTTTCATAGCTGCATTGATTCCTTCAACTGTTACGTCAGCACCTTTAACAACTGCTGTTAAGATTGTTGTAGATCCTGTAGGTGTTGGAACACGCTGAGCAGATCCGATTAACTTACCGTTTAATTCTGGGATAACAAGACCGATTGCCTTAGCAGCACCAGTGCTGTTAGGAACGATGTTAATTGCTGCTGCACGAGATCTTCTTAAGTCACCTTTACGCTGTGGTCCATCAAGAGTCATCTGGTCACCTGTGTAAGCGTGAATTGTACACATGATACCACTCTGGATTGGAGCGTATTTGTTAAGAGCGTCAGCCATAGGAGCTAAACAGTTTGTTGTACAAGAAGCTGCAGAGATAATTGTATCTTCTGGTTTTAATACTGTATGGTTTGTATTGTAAACAACTGTTGGAAGGTCGTTTCCAGCAGGAGCGGAAATAACAACTTTCTTAGCACCAGCATTGATATGAGCCTGAGCTTTTTCTTTGCTTGTGTAGAATCCAGAACACTCAAGAACTACGTCAACACCGATTTCTCCCCATGGGCAATTGTTTGCATCTGGGAAAGCGTAGATTTTGATTTCCTGTCCGTCAACTGTGATGGAATCTTCTCCAGCTTTTACTGTAGCTGCTTTCTCATATGTTCCCTGAGAAGAGTCATATTTTAATAAGTGCGCAAGCATCTTAGGGCTTGTTAAATCGTTGATAGCTACTACTTCATAGCCTTCTGCACCAAACATCTGTCTGAAAGCTAAACGACCGATACGGCCAAATCCATTAATTGCAACTTTTACTGCCATGGTAATTCCTCCTAAGTTTTAGATATTTCTTTGACATTAAAGTTCGCAGGAAATATGCCCTCCTGCGCTGTGATTTGACTTTCTCTGTCAAATCCTTAACTATTTTACCTAATTATTGCCAAGATTTCAAGTAGTATTTTGCATAAAATTATAGATTTTTTTTCATCACTTTTATGCTATTATGATATTGTTGCCATTTTTCCTGCAAGTATACAGAACTTTTGGCCTTAAATTACAATTTTTTACCCTTATTTTAAATATGCAGGAAAATACAAATGCAAATTTTTACCAGAAAGGAAACACGGTTATGATTTACACAGACACACATCTTCACTCCTCTTTTTCTTCCGATTCAGACACACCGATGGAACTGATGATCAAACAGGGCATCCGTCTCGGAATGAAAACGTTGTGCTTTACCGAACATTACGATCCCTGCTATCCGGACACTCCTGATGGTCTGGACTTCCTTTTAGATTTTGAAAATTATAAAAAGACTCTTTTTACTCTCAAGGAAAAGTATGCCTCACAAATCGAGATTTTATACGGACTTGAACTCGGTGTGCAGCCGCATCTTGGGCAGACACTCGCTAACTTTTATAAAAAATATGGCAATGATTTTGATTTTATCATCAATTCCTGCCATATCGTAAATGGAACGGATCCTTATTATGGAACTTATTTTAAGGAAATGGGTGCAACCCGCGGGCTTATGAACTACTTTGAAACGATTCTTGCAAATTTAAAAGTTTTTCCACACTATCAGTCTGTCGGTCATCTTGATTATGTCTGCCGCTACCTGCCAGAGTCTTCACAGACATTCTTTTATGACCATTTTACAGATGTTCTTGATGAAATTCTTATTGAAATCATTGAGAGGAATCGTGCTCTTGAGGTAAACACGGCAGGTCTTAAGTATGGACTTGACTGGCCAAATCCCGATATTTCTATTTTGAGAAGATACCGGGAGCTTGGCGGGGAACTTATCACGATTGGAAGTGATGCACATCAGCCGGAGCATATGGCGTGGGAGTTTGATCATGTGCCTGCTATTCTCCATAGGGCTGGTTTCCATCATTATGTAGTGTTTAAGGGGAAGAAACCGGTGTTTTATGATATTTAAATGCTGACGCAACTAAAAAAGGATATAACCAGCAGCTGTTCTATAGTCGCTGGTTATATCCTTTTTTAGTTGTTGACTTTGAATATCATAAAGTATTGTTTCTTCTCAAATAATCTCTTAAAACAAATCCAGCATATTATCAAGATATATTGCTTCTCTGATATGTATCTGATATTCTGGCTTAACCATATAATAAAGCAGGAATTCCAGCACCAATGCACTGCCAAGTCCCCGTCCTTCAATTTTGAAATTCGAAAATCCCATTGGCAGATAGCTGTTTTGGATATCCTCTATCCCGATAAATCCTGAATTCTTCATTGCTTTTGAAAAGCGGTATCCTTGTTCCGCATTCGGCGCAGTACAGTGATGTTCCGGGTAGTGCTCTCCCAGATTCTTCCTGCTCACTGCCTCATAGCAGCGTTTTCTATCCTTACAGCCAAACCAGCAGCATTCATTACATAGGAATTCCACTTTGTCTTTTTCTATTTGCGTTAAGGTATTTAACCTATCAAAAGACTTGTTCAAACGAAAATCTGGGACAACGTATTGAAAATCTTCTCTTTTTACTTCTTTTAAAAAGTCCTGAAAATTTGTCAGGACTTTTGTTGTTGATGAGACAAAGTAAAGGTTAGGATAGTTCTTTTTTAAATATTCTAATAACAGGTCCGAATGAATGATAACTCCATTTTGTATATCCCCAGTTTCTTCAAACAATCTGCAAAGCGCATTACATTTTTTATCCAAAAGATGTTCTTCTCTAAGCAGAGAATTACTAAAAGTCAGCCGGGCAGAAATCCCATACCCTTTCATTAAATCTAACACTTTCTTTGCATCGTCATCCCCAAATCCTGCTCGTCCTCCGCCCCAGATACAATCCGCTGGGGCACCATAGACAGATCCAATATCGCACCAATCATAAAAATATTCTCCATGTTCCCGAAATAACGGCAAAAACACTTTATACAATTCATAAAACTCAAACAGCCCCGGAAGATGATACTGTGCTATACTTCTTTTCACTTATAGTGCCTCCTTATTCTATCCGAAGCATCCGGTATCCGATTCCGATATGCGTCTGTATATACTGGAGTCCATTTTTATCTGGTTCAAGTTTTTTTCGTAATGTTGCCATAAACACCCTTAGTGAAGCAATATCATTTTGTGAACAATTCCCCCATATCTGCTGTGTGATATAGGTATGCGTTAATACCCTTCCGACATTACGTGACAAAAGACATAAAAGCTTATATTCAATTGGTGTCAGATGCAGTTCTTTTCCTTTCAGATAGGTACAGCCAGCTGTATAATCTATTTTCAATTGTCCGTTAATAAAAATAGAAGCTTCCTGTTCTTCTCCCGCCTGAATAATGGCAAGGCGCCGCTGTGTCACCCGTATGCGGGCAAGCAGTTCTTCCACCGAAAAAGGTTTTGTAATATAATCATCTGCCCCGGAATCTAATGCTTCTATTTTATCGCTGTCTTCACTTCGAGCGCTGATAACAATAATCGGCATATTGGACCATGTACGGATTTTTTTAATTACATCTACTCCTTCCATATCCGGAAGACCCAGATCTAAGAGGACAATATCTGGATGATGTGAAGATGCTTCCATTATCGCAGATGCTCCATTTTTAGCCGTAAGATATTTATAATCATGCATTTTTAATGTTGTTACGATGAGATTTCGTATCGGACGGTCATCCTCCACAACAAGAACTACTGTTTTATTCATTTAATGTCACCTCGCTAAGTGGTAAAGTAAAAGTAAAAATACATCCTCGTGGTGTATTATCTGTAAGAAGGAGCCTTCCATCATGTGCTTCTATAATAGATTGGCAAAGTGACAGACCCAGACCGAGACTTCTCTGGCTGTCTGCAATCGTACTTTTCCCAGTATAAAACATCTCAAAGATATATGGCTTCATTTCATCTGCAATACCCGGTCCATTATCCTCCACACAGATCTGTGCTTTTCCATTACATTTCATTCCCCGGATACAGATTTTCGAACCTTTCGGTGTATATTTTATGGCATTATCAATGAGATTCACTAGTACCTGTATGATAAGCTGCACATCCATTCGGACAAGAATCAGTTCTTCACACTTTGTCACAATTGTATATTCATCATGCTTCCTGCTGATATGACGCAAAGATTCTGCAATGACTTCATCAAGTAACTGATCTGTAAATTTAAACTTCAGTCGCCCATCATTAAGCCTTGTAATAGATAACAGATTCTCTACCACGCCAATGAGCCATTCAGAATCATCATAAATATCCACATAAATCTGCTGCTTCGTTTTACTGTCCAGGCACGCTCCGTTATTTAAAAGCATATCCGCATTGCCGGAAATAGAACAAAGCGGCGTCCTTAGATCATGAGAAATCGCACGCAGTAAATCTGCTCGCAGCTGTTCATTTTTCGCCAAAACAGCATTCTTCTCTTTTTCTATTGCATTGCGCAGATTTTCCATAGCAAGCGCACATTCATTTACTACGGAAAGTAAAATGCTATACTCAACGGAATCAAAAACATCTTTGTTCGCCGGGATTCCAATTACACCATATACGTGATCACCAATGCGGATTGCTAAATATAAACATTTTGCATTTTTAAAATAATTCGTTCCTACTCCTGCACGCTTATTATTTTCATAGACCCATCTGGCAATCTTTTGTTCTTCCGGTATTAAAAATTGCTGATCTGTTTCTTCTTTGTTTTTATAAAATACCTGTCCCTGTGACAATTTCCCCTCTTCTACAATATATGCAACAATATCCCGGTTCAGTAAACGAACCAACTGCGTGCAGGTGACACGTAGCATCTCTTTACTGCTCCTCGCTTTTTGCAGCAGGCGGTCTGTGTCGAATAATACCTGCGTTCGAAATGCGAGCTGAGAGTAAATCCTTGCATGCATTTTTAATTTAGCGGAAAGAGTTCCCGCCAACACAGAGCATACCAGCATAATCGCAAAAGTTACCGGATATCCAACTGCATATGTCTGGAAAGACATCCTCGGTTCCGTAAGAAAAAAGCAAAATAAAACAACGCTTAAAAAGGAACCTGCGATACTGCACAGATAACCGTCTGTCAAAATAGAAGTAATCAATACACCAAGGATATAAATCGTAACGATATTCGTATCTGTAAAATGCAGTTTCTGAAATAAAAGACCAATAATAGTACATATCATAAATATAAAAACCGTCACAAAACAATCTTTCATTGACGGTTTCTTTACATATAATGCAAAATGCTGCTTTAATACGCCTTCTCTTCTTTCATTTTCTTCCATTATTTTAATTTCCCGCCTTTTACTTGAATTCAAGAGTATATTAGAGTATATCATACTGCTTTATCACCGTCAAAACACTGCCTCTTATCTTTCTTTTTTGAATCATAAATTATCATACCTGCTTTACCACATTTTTTTTGATAATCATGTATTTCTTTTAACAACTCTTCATCAGAAATTTTATCCAAAGATATAATTTTACAGGATTGCGTATTTTCCCTCTCCTCTATAATAAATGCTTTGTAATTTTCATTGATGAAATATCCAATCTTTCCCATAACAAAAAAACAAACAATAAACATTACCAATACTGTTAAGAGTAAAATTACTTCTTTCATCATTTATCCCCTCTTTAATTTAAATATGGAAACACTTTTTAATTGCCTTATGCTCTCCGATTACTAAAAGAGAGATATTTCCTGTAAAAAATGTATCTGGAGATATTGCCATGCTAAGCTCTCCATTATTTTTTATTGCCAGGATATTAATATCATATTTTCTTCGAATATCCAGCTCTCCAACCGTTTTTCCAATCCACTCTTTCGGTACTTCCACTTCAAATATTGCATGGGAAGCATCTACTTCCATATAATCAAGGATATGGTCATCGGTATAACGGATTGAAGCCCATTTTGCCACCTGTTTTTCTGGATAAATCACTTTATCTGCACCATTTCTTAAAAGGAACTTCTCCTGAACATCCCTCTCTGCTCTCGAAATAACCATTTTTGCACCAAGTTCCTTTAATAGAGATGTGGTCTCTAATGAATTTTGAAAGCTCCCTCCAATCGTAACAAAACAGATATCATAATTTCCAATTCCTAATGATTCTAAAAATTCCGCATTCGTGCTATCTCCAATCTGTGCATTTGTAACGTAGGGAAGGACTTTATCTACTCTGCCCTCATTGACATCTACCGCCATAATTTCATGCCCTAATTCACTAAGCTCCATTGCAATATGTCTTCCAAATCTCCCAAGTCCGATTAATAATATATTTTTCATAATTCGATTCTCCCTCTGTGTTATTTAACGGATACCATACACGATCCTAACACTTATCCTACTGTTAATTTTTCTAATGGCAACCTTGCATTTCCCTTCTTTTTCTTTGAAAGGACCGCATAAATAAGAGTAAGTCCTCCTACTCTTCCAAGATACATGAGTATGATCAGTATGAATTGTGATACTATGTGAAGCTTTGGTGTGATTCCTAATGTAAGCCCTACTGTTCCAACCGCCGATGCTGCTTCATAAAGACATTCCGAAAGTGGAAGCCCTTCATATACACTGATCGTAATTCCTCCACATAAAAATAACATACAGTACATCATTGCAATCGTTGATGCATTCTTTATCACACTCCACTCGATTCTTCTTCCAAATGTTTCGACATTTTCCTGACTCCGGAATGTGGCAAATGCATTCAATATAAGCACTGCAAAAGTTGTTGTCTTCATACCTCCTGCCGTAGAACTTGGCGAACCTCCGACAAGCATAAGTATAATAATCATTGCTTTTGAAACTTCTGTCATTTTAGAAATATCCATAGTATTAAATCCGGCAGTTCTTGGAGTTACTGCCTGAAAAGCCGATGCAAGCAGACGTTTTCCCACTGACAGATGAGTAAAATCAGAAAAAAAGAAAAAAACAGCTGGTAAAACTATCAAAAGTGCGGTTGTCACAAGTATAATCTTACTCTGCATATGATACTTTCTAAAGTGGGTTTTATTAATACAAATATCCTCCCACGTAAGAAATCCTATACCACCTGCTATAATTAAAAACATAATCACTACATTTACAATCGGATTTCCTGCATAAGCGGTAATGGATGGAAATGGATTCGCTGGCGTACCTAAAATATCAAATCCAGCATTACAAAAAGCTGATATGGAATGAAACACTGCCATCCAGATTCCTTTTCTTCCAAAATCATGATAAAAAACCGGCAGCAACGCTAATGCTCCTGCCATCTCAATAAATAATGTCCCCTTTAAAATAAACTTTGTCAGACGGACAATGCCTCCTACTTTATGCGCAGAAATTGCATTCTGCATCGTGCTGCGCTGCATCAGAGAAATCTTTCTGCCTGACAGCATAAATACAGAAACGGCAACAGTAACTACACCAAGTCCTCCTATCTGTATCAAAAGTAAAATAACTACCTGCCCAAAAACAGACCAGTAACTTCCTGTATCCAAGACAGCAAGTCCCGTTACACATACTGCGGAAGTTGATGTAAAAAGCGTCTGATTAAATGGAGTTATCACTCCTTCGGCAGAAGAAACTGGCAGCATTAATATAATTGCCCCTAGCAAAATAACACTTGCAAATCCCAGAATAATTAATTGAAAAGAAGACAAATGCTTCTTTTTATGTATGTCCTTTGACATAAATCCCTCCTGTGTATTAATATTTCATCCGGCATGTTTCCCTCATTATATATGTACCCATTCAAAGATAGTGTAAATATATCAGCCACCATATTAAGATTACATAAAGATTTTTTCGTTCTGGATCTCTTTGGAAGCTGTTTGTTGGCTGCCCATGCAAATTCAGGATTTATTTTGAGAAAGATTTGAGGGAGGCTTCAGACAGTTGTGACCTTACGGGGAGTTGGTATTCTGATATGCCATTATAACAATAGTTTATGTGTCAATCCAACAGGATTTTATTCCCCGAATATTCTATATCTCCTGTCTTCTTTCTCAAATCCCCCAACTGATTTTTCGAGCTGCCAACAAGCAGAACTCCAGAAGCTAAATAAAGCATATTTGTGGCCTCGGAGCAAGATTTGGATACGAGCGTGTATAAGCGAGTATTCAAACCGCCGCGACTAAAGTCACAAATATGCTTTATTTAGCTTCTGGAGTTCGTCTGCCTTGCAGCCTCACAAATCAGAATTTATTTGGGAGCGTCTCCTTTGCCTGCGGCAAATCAGAATTCTTCCGAAAATCTTTGTAAACTCACTATTTGACATTGCATAGTACCTAGTATAATATAGTATCAACAGGAAAGGAGCGAATCAATGAATGCACAGTTTAAGAAAGGGGTTCTGGAGCTGATCGTTCTTGCAGCGGTAGAGCAAAAAGATATGTATGGATATGAGCTGGTTGCAGAAGTTTCAAAAGTAGTGAATGTAAAGGAAGGAACCATTTATCCTATTTTGAAGCGACTGACGAATGAACATTATTTTGAGACATACTTAAGAGAATCCACAGAAGGACCACCAAGAAAGTATTATCATTTGACTGCTGCGGGGATTCTTCATTTAAGAGAATTGGAGAAGGAGTGGGAAGAATTTTCCCGGAATGTGAATAAGTTTTTAAAGGAGAGATAAAGGATGACAAAAAGGGAGTTTTTAAAAGAGCTGGAAGATAGGCTCCAGATGCTTGATGAAAAAGAGCGGAAAGATATGATAGAGGAATATTCACAACATATCAGTATGTGCATGAAAAGTGGGATGAAAGAAGAAGAAGCGATTGAGGATTTTGGAGATATGGATGATTTGATTGCTGAGATTCTTGAAGCGTATCATCTGGATCCGGAATATGAAGTAAAGAGCAGGGAAAGAAGCGGAAAAACAGGAATTGCAGATTTATTGCCAAAAGATTTTTTCAAGAAAAAAACGAAGATAGCTAAGGCCGGTAATAAAAGCAATGTCAATGATGAAAATAATAAAAGTAATCCTAGAAAGAATAGAAGAGTAGAAGGAACAAAACGCTTTAAGGAAGAACAAGGACGAAAAATAGAAAATATAACGAGTAAAGCTGTGAAAACGAGTAGTAATGCCGTTTCATGGAGCTGGGATAAGATTAAAAAATTCTTTTTTATTTTTATAAAAATAGTATTAGTTTTCCTGGCACTTCCGGCAGTATTTTTTGATCTGGCCGGGTTATTCGGATTGGGAATATTAGGTGTTATGGCATTTCAGGGATATCCGGTTATAGGATGCGTCATCATAGCATTTGGAGTGGTTTTAAGCATGACAGCATATATTCTTTTTTTATTTACCTATGTATTAGGAGGAAGGGGAGCAAAAGCATGAGTTTTAGAAAAATACTGGTAGGAATTTTTATGGCAGGGATTATCTGCTGCGGAATCGGAGCAGGAGTAACATTTCAGGAGTATTCTTCATTTAAATATATGGGAGAAAAAAGAATAGGGAGCAATAAAATCGCAGAAAAAACACTGACTGAGAATTTGTATACAGATAAAACGAAGAAGTTAAATACGTCATTTATAGCATACAATAATGAAAATGAGAATATAGAGCTAAAAACATCAAAATCTGTTCCTAAAGATAAAATACAAATCAAAGTACGTTATGATGCAGATAATGTAAAAGATATACATATTGATAAGAATTTATATAATGATGATGAGTATATAGGGGACGATATATATATTGATGATGACTACGATGAAAACAGTATGGATAATGTGGCGTTGGAAAATATGACACAAACAGATGAAAGTGAATCTGAACAGAAGAATCCAACAAGTCAGGAATTTTTTATTAGTGCAGTGGGACGTATGTCTGATATAGAATATGTTCTCAGTTACAAAGATGAAATTTTGAAAAACATCAAAGAAAGAAAAATTTACAACTATGTTTATCCACAAATTATTTCTGTAGAGATTACGGTCAATCCAGAGAATAAAAATCTAATGAAAATATAAGTCCTGGTTTGCGTAGCAAAACAAACAGACGCCGCTACAGAAGCATAGCAATTAAATTTTAGTGGACTGATACTAAAATAGATGTGAAAAGCACTGAATTTTAGCCATATTTTATTGAGATTAGTATGAGAAATGCTGTAGTGGAACAAGATTGATTTGCATATGTATTAGAGCGTGTTT
>OIXA01000179.1_pt1 | contig 91326 bp, 78 predicted proteins | sample 1587721 | NCBI WGS metagenome assembly OIXA01 (sample SAMEA3888900, study PRJEB22519) | human gut metagenome | biome: human gut; feature: human-associated habitat; material: faeces | place: Denmark | collected 2013 | reverse complement strand
GACGCTTCTTCTTGAACACGGCCTTCTTGCGGTCGAACATCGACATCTGCAGCACTTTCTCCACGAGGAATCTAAGGCGTTTTGATTCGTCGTTGATCACCTTGCCGAGATGCTTGGTCATGACAGGACTCTTGGTGACACTCTCGTCGTTCATCATCTGTGCTGCCAACGAGATGCTGGCTATCGGCGTCTTCAACTCGTGTGTCATATTGTTGATGAAGTCGTTCTTTATCTCGGTATAGCGCTTCTGACGGAATATCACCACGATGGTGAATATGAACGTTATGAGCAGCACCATAGTGAACGCTACCGACGGTATCATGAAGCGTACCGACGAGTAGATGTACGAGCCCATATCGGGGAAGTGGATGCGTACTACGCCCATCTTCGACTGCGGGTCGTTGCGGAACAGCACCTGCGAATATGTGAACTCTTCGCCCTCGTCGGTATAGTCGGGACAACGGTACACTTCGCGTCCGTCCTGGGTGCTGACGGTAAAGTGATAGGTGATGTTGATGCCGTTGTTCATCAGCTCTGCCTTCAGGTCCTGGTCGAGCAGCTTGAAGTTGATGCGCTCCTTGAGCGGCTTCTCCGAGGCTGAATAGAGTATGGAGTATACCACTTCGTCAAGCAGGGCTTTCTGGTAGACATAGCGGTTTTTCACTATCTGCTGCATCGACTTGGCCGCCTCGCTGAACGAGTTCTTGTCCGTATGGAGTATCATGGCCTTGGGCATCTGTGAGGGGCGTGTGGTTATGGTCTTCAGTTCGAACGACGAGTATATGGTGCCGTCCTTGCCTATTACCGAGTATTGGTGCGACTGCTGTATGCTGCCGTCGAGCTTGCCCGTGAGCGTGCCTATGGAGTCTTTCTTGAATGAGCGGCGTTCGGTTTCGTTGACATCCTTCTCAAGATAGCGCAGGGTTTCGTTAAGCTCCAGATTGCGCGAGGCCTGATAGAGTGCGCGGTTTACCGACTCGTCAAATTGCTCCTTCTTCATGTCCACCATCTCCTGGATGTATCTGAGCTGCAGATACAGCAGGGCGAGAAACGAGAATCCCATGATGATGGCTATTGTCCATATTGTTCTTTTCTTCATGCCTGATGTTGTGTTACGGATGATGTGCATCGAGCGCGCCACTTGCTGTATGGAGTGGTGCTGGGGGTGTCGGCACTTTTATTTATTGCAAAGATAGATTAAAATGTGTAATGTCAAAACGTTTTGTACGACTATTACTGACGGATTGCGATTTATTAACTAAAAACGGCGCCTATAATTGCCGTATGCTAATTATAGACGCCTTGCGGTTTTGCTTTCTGTTTTTGAAGTTTTATCGGGTGGAGGTAAATCCCTCCAGATTGTCGTATTTGCGCTTCATCATGCGGTTGTATATGTTGCGCAGCCACAGGCGGTTGGTCAGCACGAACGCGAGTCCGATGGCAAGCATTATGCCATATGTCGTCTCGGGGCTGAACATGGTCTGTAGCGTGGTGACGATGATGTTGGGTATGATGAATACCACGCCCGTGATTATCATCTGTACGTAATTGCCGTCGAGTCCGCCCTTCGACGTTATCTTCTCGTTCATGGGTATGGTCTGGTGCGTGTATACTGCCGACTGGAATATCACGAAATACTGGAATCCCATGGTGTAGACGGCATAGCTGGCAAGCATCATAAGCGGCATCTTGCCGGCTATGACCATAGGCTGCATCAGCACGAACGGCAGCAGGAGCATGGCCGAATAGAATATGTATTTGGCGTGCAGCAGGGCTAGTATGTTCTCGCGCCTTACGAACAGCAGGTCCACGTAGTTGCCTTCGTATCCCATCATCTTGACGAGTATTGTGGCTCCAGGCAGTATGAATATGTATAGTGCCCAGAAGTTGGTCATTACGTCCGAATCGTATATGTCGGTAGTGATGATGAGCATGCTTAGTATGATGGTGAACACTATGCTCATGATTATCGCCTTGCGTGGGTTGCGGTTGCGCATGAGCTGCTTTATCTCCAGCTGGAGGAATGTGCCAAGCTCGCCGTAACGTTCGAGGAAGCTGAACCTAATGACGTGCTTCAAGCTCTTGGGCTTGCTGGCGCCCATGGTCTCCATGCATACTGCTGCATATTGCACATGGCGGTTGGCGAGGACGAGTATTGCCGTCAGCGCCATCATGGCAAGTAGCGGCCACATGCTGTGTCCGCCTATGGCGTCGCCTGGCAACGAGTAGACGCGCAAGTATTGCTGTAGCCCGGCATCATGGCCCAGATAGAGCGGAGACGCTTCGAGTGCGTAGAAGCCCACGGGCAGGAGCCACCACAGAAAAGAGCGGTTGGCGAGGGTGCGTGTCAGACTGTACCATTGGCTGTTGGCGACAGCTGCCAGTAGCGTCACAATCACAAGATAAACCATCGTGAGCATGCCGTAGCTGAACGCTACCGACATGATGGAGTAGGGGATGACGAGGATGAGCCACGTAAGATTGCCCCACGATGTGAGCGACGAGAATATGAATGCGTCGACGCAGGCGTGTCGGGGTAGCGGCAGCAGCATGTAGGGCCGTGCTATCTGCGAGGGAGTCTGCTGCACGGCTAACCTCATTAGGAAGTCAATGCACATGACGGCTGGCAGAAGGGCGCACATCAACTCTACGCTTGTCATGGAGCGCATGTCGTTGGCTATCAAGGCAAACAATACCGCCAGCATTATAAGGTAGCCTACAATAAAGAGCGAGGCTATGCCAACCATTACCTTGGCAAAGCGGTTGCTCTCGTAGTCGAATGCGCGTCGGTCGGCAAGCCGGCGATGGCTTAGCAGCAGGCGTATTGTCTGCCATATTGTAAGGCGTGTCTGCATAGTATGTGTCATGGGGATAAGGTGTGTAATGTGCTACTATCTGAGGTCGATTACTTCGGCCGACGGATAGTCCTTGGAGTTGAACGTGAAGAGGCTGTCGGGCTGCTTCTTGGCTGAGAAGTTGCTTATCGTGACGGTATACCAGCGTCCGTTGTGCTTCATCTTGACGCGCGACGGCACGTATGTCTTGCTGTTTACCGTGACGTACATCTCCTGGATGCTGCGCTTCTGGTTCTGCGCTACAAGATGCACCTCGTAGCTGGCACCAGCCTTGGCAGACGACATCTTGTATCCTGTCTTGTACACATTAATAAATGTATATGGGTTCATCATCTGCTGCTGCGCCTGAGTTGGGGTGCTTATGTTCACCTCGTTGTTCTTCTTCATGTATGTCCATTGTGTCTTGCCGTTGAACCATACTATGGCCTGCGGAGTGCGGGCGTTGAACTTGCCGCCCTTGACGGCTATCGTGCCCGACACGTTGCCCGTGGTGGGATTTTTGAGGGTGAACGATGCGCTTACGCCACTCTTATGTCCTATTACCTTCGATGTCTTGTCGAGTATGGCACGAGCCTGCGCTGTGTTTGACTGTGCCATTGACTGAACGCTTGATACTACCGCCATGGCGGCTACAAGCAGAATACTTAACAATGTGTGTTTCATAATCGTTTACATTCGTTTCAGTTGTCCTATAATGTTATCCAGTTGGTTCTCGTCGGCTATGAGCACGTCGCGTGGCTTGCCTCCGTGTGCCGCTCCTACTATGCCTGCCTTCTCGAGCTGGTCCATGAGTCGTCCGGCACGGTTGTAGCCTATGGAGAATCTGCGTTGTATCATACTTGTGCTGCCTTGCTGGCTGATGATTACCGAGCGTGCTGCCTCTTCGAAGAGGGGGTCGATGGCTCCTATGTCGCTTGACGAGCCTGATGCTCCGTCGCCAGCCTCGTCGTTTTTGGGCTCGGGCAGCTGCATGGGGCTTGTCGGTCCCGACTGCTTGGCTATGTACTCGTTTATCTGTATTATCTCGGGAGTGTTGATGAATGCACATTGTACACGTGTAGGCTCGTTGCCGTTGAGATAGAGCATGTCGCCCATACCGATGAGCTGGTTGGCTCCCGGACGGTCGAGGATGATGCGCGAGTCCATCATCGAGCTTACCTTGAACGCTATGCGTCCGGGGAAGTTGGCCTTGATGTTGCCCGTGATGATTGATGTAGTAGGGCGTTGGGTGGCTATAATCATGTGTATTCCCACGGCACGTGCCAGCTGGGCGATACGTGCTATAGGCATCTCCACCTCCTTGCCGGCTGTCATGATGAGGTCGCCAAACTCGTCGATGATTACTACGATGTATGGCATGAACTCGTGGCCGTGCTCGGGATTGAGCTTGTGGCGCAGATACTTGTCGTTATATTCCTTGATGTTGCGCGCTCCTGCCAGTTTCAGCAGGTCGTAGCGATGGTCCATGAGTGTGCAGAGGCTCTTGAGCGTGCGCACCACCTTGGTCACGTCGGTAATGATAGGCTCGTCGTCGTCGTCCACCTGCGCCATGAAGTGGTCGGCTATGGGGGCATAGACGCTGAACTCAACCTTCTTCGGGTCGATGAGCACAAGCTTCAGCTCGTTGGGATGCTTCTTGTACAATAGCGACGTGATGATAACGTTCAGACCTACCGACTTACCCTGGCCCGTGGCACCTGCTACGAGCAGATGCGGAATCTTGGTGAGGTCGGCCATGAACACCTCGTTGGTGATGGTCTTGCCGAGCGCTATAGGCAGGTCGAACTTGGTCTCCTGGAACTTGCGCGAGTTCAATATGCTCTCCATCGACACGTTGTGGCGCTTCTTGTTCGGCACCTCTATGCCTATGGTTCCCTTGCCCGGTATCGGGGCTATAATACGCACGCCAAGAGCCGAGAGTCGCAGGGCTATGTCGTCCTCAAGGTTGCGTATCTTGGTGATGCGTATTCCCTCGGCAGGAGTTATCTCGTATAGGGTGATTGTAGGACCTACAGTAGCCTTGATCTCACGTATGTCGATGCCGAAGCTCTTGAGCACCTTCACAATCTCCTCGTTGTGCGCCTTTACCTCCTCCATGTCTACGTATGGCTTGCCGTCGTTGGAGTCTTTGTTTAGCAGGTCGAGTCCCGGATAGCGGTATCTCGTGAATGGTTCGAGCGGATTGATTGGGGTGTCTATGTCATGATTTTGTGTGCTTATGTTGCCGTTGGCCTTGTCTTCCTTGCCCACCTCAACCGTAAGCTGGCTGTCGGCTCCGTCAGGATTACCCTTGATGTTGTTGTCGGAGAGTTTGGCAGCTGACTTTGCCGGCTTGGTGTCGGGCTGCGCACCGCTCATGTCTGTAAGGTCGATTACCGACGTTAGCTCTGGCTCGTCGTCGCCCTTGCCGGCATTCTTGCCGATATTGTCGTTATTGTCGGCGGCAACGGTCTTGCCGGTGATGTTGTCGACAGGCTCTTCGTCGTCATAGTCGGCATCGGCCTGGTCGGTTTCCCCGTCTTTGCCGGTCTTCTCCACTATGCTCGATACGGCCGACGACACAGCCCGTCCTGCGTTGGCTGTACCCTTGGCAAGAGGATTGAGCATACGGCGGAAGCATGTGATGGTCTGAGTGCTGATGAATGTGAGTAGCGCTATGGCTGTGAAGAAGAGTATGGCTGCAAGTCCAGGAGGACCTATCACGTTCTCGGCATACTCTACACACAAGGCTCCGTGTCGGCCGCCAGGATTGAATGTCAGTTCGCCCGTAAATGGAGCCACCACCTTGGCGAGGAATACCGACAGCCAATACATAGCTATTGCCATTCCGAAGAACCATTTCCACATGTTGACCATGCAGATGCGCATCAGCCTTACTCCGGCAAGCACCAGGAACGAGGGAATCATGAATGCTGCAAATCCGAAGTTCTCGGTCATGAAGAAGTAGGACAGCATGGCTCCTACCGAGCTGCAATAGTTCTGGAATATACGTTCGGTATTGAACCACTCGCCAGGACGCATGCTCTCGAGTATGCTTTGGTCGGCTGCGCCCGTGGTCAGAAATGACGACATCGCCACAAACAGATATATAGCGAACAATATGATAATCAATCCTAAGAGAAAATCGGTTCTCTCGCTTCTCAGAAAACTCGAAAGTCCGAGCGCTTCCTTAATGTTAGCGGGTTTGCGTTCCGCCTTTTTCTTTGCCATTTTATTTAGTTTAGATTTTATTACACATTTGTGCCTTCTCTGCAGAAAATCTCTTTCGCAACAGAATATTCATCACAAAATTAGTGGAAAAAACTCGTAAAGCACCATAATTTCATAACTTTTTTCTAATTTTGCAGTATCTTTAAATGTTCGGAATGAAAAAGACAATATACAACAAGTTTGACAAAGCTACCATTAATGCACTTCCATTAGTGGAGTATCCATATAAAATCAACGTCATCTTGAACGAATACGAGGCTGAGCGTGCCGTCGACTATCTGCTCACGTGTGACATCCTTGGTGTAGACACGGAGACGAAACCTGCCTTCCGCCGTGGACAGAACCATAAGGTGGCGTTGCTGCAGGTGGCCACACGCGAACAATGTTTCCTTTTCCGCCTCAATCATCTGGGACTCCCTCAGTCGATAATCAGACTACTCTCCAATCGCATGGTGCCAATGGTGGGGCTCTCGTGGCACGACGACATAATGTCGCTTCATAGACGTGCCGAGTTCACACCCGGATGGTTTATCGACATTCAAGACATAATAGGCAATATCGGTATTGAGGACAAGAGCCTGCAGAAGCTGTATGCCAACCTCTTCGGTGAGAAGATAAGCAAGCGCCAGCGACTCACCAACTGGGAGGCAGACGTGCTCTCCGACAAGCAGAAGGAGTATGCCGCCATCGACGCTTGGGCGTGCATCAACCTCTATGACGAAATAATGAGGCTTATGGCTACGGGCGATTATGAATTGAAGAAGGTTGAACTTTGATTCCAGAATTCTCAAAAACTCAAAACTCTAAAAGATTCTAAAAGACTATGTATAAGAAACTATATCTGAAAAAAGGCAAGGAAGAGAGTCTGAAGCGCTTTCATCCTTGGATATTCTCTGGAGCCGTAGCCAATGTGGACGAGGGCGTGGAGGAAGGCGAACTGGTGCGTGTCATTACCGCGTCGGGCGATTTTATTGCTGTCGGCATGTTCCAGATAGGCAGCATAGCCGTGCGTGTGCTCTCGTTTCGTGACGTGGAAATCGATGCCGAGTTCTGGGAGTCACGACTGGAGTCGGCTTGGCAGATGCGCAAGGCTATCGGACTCATCGGACGTGACAATAATAACACTTTCCGACTGGTACATGGCGAGGGCGACAACCTGCCAGGACTCATTATCGACTGCTATGGCGATACTGCCGTAATGCAGGCTCATTCGGTTGGTATGCACGTCTATCGTAATGAAATCTGCGAAGCTCTCGTCAAGGTGGCTGGAGGCGAAATCGCCAACGTCTACTACAAGAGCGAGACAACCCTGCCGTTTAAGGCTGATATTGAGCACGAGAACGGATTTATATACGGCTCGATGGGAAGCGACGTCGCCATGGAGAACGGACTTAATTTCCATATCGACTGGCTCAAGGGCCAGAAGACAGGGTTCTTCGTTGACCAGCGCGAAAACCGACACTTGCTCGAAACTTACTCGAAAGGACGCTCGGTTCTGAACATGTTCTGCTATACCGGTGGCTTCTCGGTATACGCCATGCGTGGTGGAGCCAAACTTGTACACTCGGTAGACAGTAGCGCCAAGGCCATCGAACTCACCAACAAGAATATTGCCATGAACTTCCCTGGCGACGAGCGTCATGCCGCATTCTGCGAAGACGCATTCAAGTATCTTGATGCCAACGACAAGATGTACGACCTCATCGTGCTCGACCCGCCTGCTTTTGCCAAGCATCGCGCAGCTTTGCGCAACGCGCTCAAGGGCTACACGCGCCTTAATGTGAAGGGTCTGCAACGCATCAAGCCGGGAGGCATCCTCTTCACGTTCAGCTGCTCGCAGATTGTGTCGAAGGAGAACTTCCGTAATGCGGTATTTACTGCTGCAGTCCAGGCCAACCGCAAGGTGCGCATCCTGCATCAGATTCATCAGCCTGCCGATCATCCCATCAATATCTATCACCCGGAGGGCGAATATCTGAAGGGACTGGTACTCTACGTGGAGTAAGAGAAGGTCATTCTATATATGTATAATGAACAATAACGTACTGAATAATTTCATGGATAGGGTGGGGGCGTTCGCCTCTGCCCATTGTTTGTTTGTGACGGGCGGCAAATATATCGTCGCCCTTTCGGGAGGTGCCGATAGCGTGGCGTTGCTGCTTGCTATGCGGAGTATGGCTGCCAAGTGGCAAATGCAGGTTGAGGCTGCCCATTGCAATTTCCGTCTGCGTGGCGACGAGTCCGACCGCGACGAGCGCTTCTGCCAGACTCTGTGTGCCGATTGCAACATCCCGTTGCATCTCGTTCATTTCGACACACGCGAGTATGCCTCGCTACATCATGTCAGCATCGAGATGGCTGCCCGACGCCTGCGCTATGACTATTTCGAGCGTCTGCGCCATGACATCGCAGCCGACGGCATCTGTGTGGCTCATCATCGTGACGATAGCATTGAGACGGTTCTGCTGAATCTTGTGCGTGGTACGGGCATTCGCGGTCTGCGTGGCATTCAGCCTCGTAACGGCTATATTCTGCGTCCTATGCTCTCTGTCAGCCGTAATGACATAGTCGGCTATCTCAATAGCCAGGACCAGTCGTACGTTACCGATAGCACCAATCTCGTGCCCGACGTAAAGCGCAACAAGATACGCCTTGAGCTTATGCCTCTATTGCAACAGCTCAATCCTAATGTGGCGCAGTCGATATTCGAAACGTCCTTGCGTGTAGGCGAGGCCGTGAATGTCTACGACGATGCCATAGGCAGGGCTATGGCTGATGTTGTCGAAGGCAGCAGCCAAAGTGTCTTTACAGTAGACATCGCTCGCCTGCTTGCACAAGTGTCGCCCGAAAGCGTGTTGTTTCATGTCCTCAGTCCGTGTGGCTTCACTTCGTCGCAGGTCGAAATGCTGTATTCGGTTCTCGCACGTCAGTCGGACCGCACCCGTGTATTCGCCTCCAATACACACGAATTGTGTTTCAATCGCGACAGCCTTCTCGTTCAGCCTCTTAACTATGGTGTCCATACCCTTGACAAGAAGGTTCCCGAATGCGGACTTTATTCGTTTGCAGACAATCTGAAGTTCGACTTCCACATCGCTCCCGTTGACGACAACTTCAAGCCTAGTGTCGCCCCCCTCTGCGTAACGCTCGATGCTGAGATGGTAGTATGGCCGCTTACCGTCCGCAATACTTCCGATGGCGACCGCTTTACACCATTCGGAATGAAGCATTCCAAACTCGTAAGCGATTATCTTACCGACCGCAAACGCTCTATATTTGACAAGCGTCGCCAGCTCGTAATAGCTGACGCTAACGGTAGAATAGTATGGCTGGTGGGCGAACGTACCGACAACCGCTTCCGCACAACTGCTAACACAACTCAGGTGCTGACGATTTCCGTAGAGAATCAGGAGCATACAACCCCCTATCGCAAGTGAAGCCGATTTCGCCCGAACACATCCCGAACACATCCCGAACACATCCCGAACACATCCCGAAGACCCACATGACTTCTATTAAACAAAAAAATGGTTCATCCGACATTTGTCAATATACTTTCAAGCATCCCCACTTCTATCATCATTACTCCAAATGTCAGATGAACCATATTTATGCTCTTTTGAGTTTTACAGGACAGCAATAAATTTTGATGTACAGTTAATATTGGTTAAATGTCTCGCAAGTTGTTTTTCTACCTTGTGCCACTTTACGAAAAAAACTGTAACTTTGCATTATAATTCAACTCAAGATTACATCGGCTTCTGTTCTGAAGCGTAATCTTTCATTTTTTTTAGAAAATCCATGTATAGTAAAGAAGAATTGTCAGCCAAGGATATGGCTGAATTGCAAGATATTGCGCACGAAATGGGCATTGAACCTCCGGCAGAAGGCAATCCTGAAGAGCTGGTGTATGCAATACTCGACAGGCAAGCCGAGATTGAAGGCAACAAGAACCCGCTCGGAACAAAACGTCGTCGCACCAGAATTACCAAGAAAGATACCGACCGCGTGTATACTGTGAATGGCAAGGAAGGCGAAAACTTTGATGTTAAGAAAAACAAGGCCGACGATGCTGAGCCTAAAGCACAGACAAAGGCTGATGCCGATGCTGCAACGATGACTCCCGAAGAAATGCTCTCGGCAATACCCAAGCATAGAGGACGCAAGTCGAAGAAGGAACTTGAACTGCTCTCGGCAATACAGGAACGTAAACGCCAGGACGAGTTGGCTGCGCAAGAGGCTATGGAGGTACAGGCTGCACAGCCTGATGCCATACAGACTATGCAGCAGCCTGAACCCGAAATGATTCCGGCTGAACCACAGACAGAAGACGGAATGAACGACGGCGACATACCAGAAGCGTCATTTGCACACCAAGAGCAGACTGCCGAAGATGGTGTGAATGAAGACATGCTGGCACAACTGCAGGCAAAGATAAAGTCGCACAACGAAAATGCCGACACCAACGCATCTACACCCGACGGAGTGTGGGCAGGCGACCCAGGCGACGGTACCGACTTTATCACAGTTGTCGACCTGCCTATCGAAGACCAGGGTGCCGTACCGACATACGACATGTTCGACAATCCTACTACAAACGTACAGCATACAGCCCAGCCGTACCAACAGCAGCCACAACCCCAGCCCGAAGAGCCTCTGTATGACTTTACCGATCTTGTTAAGGCCAACGGAGTGCTTGAAGTTATGCCCGACGGATATGGATTCCTCCGCTCAAGCGACTACAACTATCTCTCGTCGCCCGACGATATATATGTATCCACACAGCAGGTTAAGAGCTACGGACTCAAGACAGGTGACGTTGTCGACTGTCACGTACGTCCGCCACACGACGGCGAAAAATACTTCCCGCTCACAAGTATCGACATGATAAACGGACGCAACCCCAACGAGATACGCGACCGTGTGGCATTCGAACATCTTACTCCTCTGTTCCCCGACGAGAAATTCAACCTTTGTGGCGATAGAGCCACGACAAATCTCAGTACACGTATTGTCGACCTCTTCTCGCCTATAGGCAAGGGACAACGCGCGCTAATCGTGGCACAGCCCAAAACCGGCAAGACAATCCTTATGAAGGATATTGCCAACGCTATTGCTGCCAATCATCCGGAGGCTTACCTTATGATGCTGCTCATCGACGAGCGCCCTGAGGAGGTTACAGATATGGCACGTACCGTAAATGCTGAGGTGATTGCCTCTACATTCGACGAGCCTGCCGAACGCCACGTCAAGATTGCTGGAATAGTACTCGAGAAAGCCAAACGTATGGTAGAGTGTGGACACGACGTCGTGATATTCCTCGACTCGATAACACGTCTGGCACGCGCATACAATACCGTTTCGCCTGCATCGGGCAAGGTGCTTACCGGTGGTGTCGACGCAAACGCTTTGCAGAAGCCCAAGCGATTCTTTGGCGCAGCACGTAATATCGAGAATGGAGGTTCGCTCACAATCGTAGCAACAGCCCTCATCGATACCGGCTCGAAGATGGACGAAGTGATATTCGAGGAGTTCAAGGGAACTGGCAATATGGAGTTGCAGCTCGACCGCTCATTGTCGAACAAGCGTATCTTCCCAGCTGTCAATCTTGTGGCTTCAAGTACGCGTCGTGACGATCTGCTGCAGGACAAGACCACACTCGACAGAATGTGGATTCTGCGCAAGTACATTTCGGATATGAACCCTATAGAGGCGATGAATACCATACACGACCGTATGCATCGTACTCGCGACAACGAGGAGTTCCTCTTGTCCATGAACGACTGATATGGAAAAATTCATAGAAGTAAAAGGAGCGCGGGTAAACAATCTGAAGGACATCAGTCTGAGGATACCGCGCGACAAGCTTATTGTAATAACCGGAATCTCTGGTTCCGGTAAATCATCGCTGGCTTTCGACACCTTGTATGCCGAAGGCCAGCGACGTTATGTAGAGTCGCTTTCTTCGTACGCCAGACAGTATCTTGGCAGAATGAGCAAACCCGAATGCGACTATATAAAGGGTCTGCCACCAGCTATTGCCGTAGAACAGAAGGTAATATCGCGAAATCCAAGAAGTACAGTTGGTACTTCTACCGAAATTTACGAATATCTCCGTTTGCTTTTCGCACGTATAGGTCGTACCTACTCGCCCATAAGTGGCAAGGAGGTGAAGACGCATACCGTAGACGATGTGCTGGAGTGTACGCGTCAATACTCCGAGGGCACCAAATTTGCTGTTCTGGCACCTCTTAATGTTGTCAAGGGACGCACGCTACACGAACAGCTGACAGCCGAATTGCAACAAGGCTATTCGCGCATTTGGTATAAAGGAGATTTTCTGCGCATAGACGATTTCCTGGCTGGTGATAAGAATGATGCGATTGCCGAACCGCTTTATGTATTGATAGATAGAATGAGCGTAAGCTCTTCAGAATCAAGCGTCTCACGATTGACAGAATCGGTCGAGACTGCTTTCTATGAGGGCTACGGTACATGCCGACTTGTATTCCCGCCATCAAATATATGCTACGACTTCTCTACATCGTTTGAGGAGGATGGCATAACATTCGAGAAGCCTACCTACAATATGTTTGCATTCAACTCTCCCGCAGGAGCTTGTCCTGAGTGTGAGGGATTTGGCAAGGTGATAGGTATTGACGAGAAACTGGTTGTCCCCAACACGTCGCTTAGCGTGTATGACGGATGTGTACAATGTTGGCATGGCGAGAAGCTGGGAGCGTGGAAGACAGAATTCTGTCGCAGGGCTGCCAACGACAAGTTCCCTATTTTTGAACCTTACTTCAATCTTACAAGGGCTCAGAAGGACATGCTGTGGCATGGTCTTCCGTCCGATCGCAACCGGGATGTACGAGATAGGGTGTGCATCGACTCCTTCTTCCAGATGGTGAAGGAAAACCAGTATAAGATACAATACCGTGTCCTGCAAAGCCGTTATCGTGGAAAGACTATCTGTCCCGTATGTCATGGCACCCGACTCAAGAAGGAGGCTACATGGGTTAAGATAGGTGGAATGAGCATAACCGAATTGGTGGAGATGTCGGTAGTAAACTTGAAGGCTTGGTTTGAAAATCTACAGCTCAGCGAACATGAGGCTAAGATTGGCAAGCGCCTGCTTACGGAGATAAACAAACGTCTGCAGTTCTTGCTCGATGTAGGCCTGGGGTATCTTACACTCAATCGCCCGTCTGATTCGCTTAGTGGTGGCGAGAGCCAGCGCATCAATCTTACTACAAACCTCGGAAGCTCGCTTGTGGGTTCGGTCTATATTCTCGACGAGCCAAGCATAGGATTGCATAGCCGAGATACTGATAGACTGATACATGTGTTGCGTGAACTGCAACAGCTTCACAATACGGTTATTGTCGTAGAGCATGACGAGGATATAATGCGTGCTGCCGATTATATTATTGATGTGGGTCCGGATGCAGGCCGACTCGGAGGCGAGATAGTGTTTGAGGGTACGCTCGATGACATAAATCATACCGACCCCAATGCCACACGTAGCTATACCGTACGCTATCTTTCAGGAATGGAGAGCATACCCTTGCCGCAGTCGCGACGTCAATGGAATCATGCCATAAAGATAAATGGTGCACGAATGAACAATCTTCGTGGTATAGACGTCACTCTGCCGCTTAATGTTCTGACGGTAGTAACAGGTGTGAGCGGCTCGGGTAAGTCGTCGCTTATTAAGGGAATTCTGTATCCGGCATTAAAGCGGCATCTTAACGAGGTGGCTGATGCTCCTGGCGAATACTCGTCATTGGGAGGCGACTGGCAGATGGTGAAGCATGTGGAATTTGTCGACCAAAACCCTATAGGCAAGAGCACACGTTCTAATCCTGCTACTTACATCAAGGCCTATGACACCATACGTCAGCTCTTTGCAAGTCAGCCCCTGGCAAAACAAGAGGGATATACAGCCCAATACTTCTCGTTTAATGCCGAAGGTGGACGTTGTGAGGAGTGTAAGGGTGCAGGAGTGATAACGGTAGAGATGCAGTTTATGGCCGACCTTGTACTGGAGTGTGACGCATGCCATGGCAAACGATTCAAGAAGGAAATTCTCGACGTACGCTTCCATGACAAGAACATCTATGACGTTCTGAACATGACTGTTTCGGAAGCTATCGATTTCTTTGAGAAGTATGGCGAAAAGCAGATTGCCGACAAGCTGCAGCCGCTTGATGCAGTAGGACTTGGATACATCAAGTTGGGTCAAAGTTCGTCAACCCTATCGGGGGGTGAGAACCAGCGCGTCAAACTTGCCTATTTTATAGGACAAGAACGTCAGGAACCTACACTCTTCATATTCGACGAGCCAACAACAGGACTGCACTTTCATGACATCCATCGATTGCTCAAGTCGTTCAATACGCTCATCGAGAAAGGGCATTCAATCATCGTGATTGAACACAATATGGACGTTATAAAATGTGGCGACTATGTGATTGATCTCGGTCCGGATGGAGGCAATAAGGGTGGTAATATTGTGTGTTGTGGCACTCCAGAGGAAGTGGCAAAATGTAAGGCGAGTGCAACAGGACGATATTTAAGCGAGAAGTTAAGGTGAGTATAAAACGATAATACAACAAGAACAATATTGTTAACTTTTTATTGGATTTAACGATATTGTTCTTGTTGTTTTTTTTTGTTCAGGTGTTGTTCTTTGTCTTACGTTCTGATATTGTTGGATTATCTACGTCAAACTGAATATGCCTGTAGGTAGTGTGCGACGTAGAACCTCTACTTTCACGTCTTCGCCAACCCTTATGCCTGTCATTTCAAGCGTTTGGCTGATTGTGTTGAGTGCCAGCTCTGGCTTGTTGTTCTCTTGGCTGAGATGACACAGCCATACGTGCTTGAGGGTGTGGGTGAAGTTCTCGGCCAAGGCTTGGGCACATTGTGTGTTACTCAGATGGCCGTGTCCGTTCTTGATGCGGTCCTTCAGATAGCGGGGGTAAGGTCCGGTCTCAAGCATCTGCGGGTCGTAGTTGGCCTCGATTACCAGATAGTTGGCGCGGCTGATTATGCTTTTCATCTCATCGGTTATGGTACCCACATCTGTTAGCAGACAGAATACAACGCCGTCAGCCTCAATCAAATATCCCACGTTGTCCGAACTGTCGTGGGGCACGTTAAAGGGAGTGATGCTGAAATCACCTACATTGAAGCTCTGTCCCTTGACTACCTTCATGCGGTTGGAGTGGGCGAGTTTGCAACGCATGCAGTAGTTGCGGTCCATACCTGCATGAACAGTCTCTGTAGCATATACCGGCAGATTGAACTTCTTGCTCAAGCTGCCTACCGACTTGATGTGGTCAGCATGGTCGTGAGTGACAAGTATGCCATCGAAACCATCGACAAATCGCAATCCGTAATCATGAAAAGCCTTCTTGAGCGATCTTGTACCAACGCCTACATCAATAAGTAGACCCGAATTTTGCGTGTATAAATAATAGCAGTTGCCACTACTTCCGCTTCCAAAAGATATAAAGTTCAGCATTTTTTTCTTCTATAAACATTAAAACGCCGGCAATGGTAAAGCGTCATAACTTGACTGTTTTACCTTTGTCGGCTTCAATTTTAATACAAAATTAAGCAAAAGGGGTGAATATGCCAAAGAAAATAAGTAATTTTGTACTTGTTATAAAACAAAGAAGCAATTGGATATGTCGGTAAAACATATATTATTGGTCACTTTTGCCTGTGTTATGGCAATGTGCCTTGCAAGTGCATGCTCGCTAAAAGATGATGCTGCTGTAGAAATTTGTGCCAAAAACTTTGGACAGAATTACTTCAACCTCCGTCTGTGTCAAGCTTCCATTTTGTGTACTGAACGCTCGCATAAGTGGATGGCTTTCTATGCGTCGAACATCAGCCAGGAAGATGTCAATGTGGTTAATGCACAGGCTGATAGCGCATTGTGCGACATAACCGATATTGATATAGACAGCGATAGCGCACGAGTGAAAATGACGGTACAGAACTTTCTGATGTGCGACTCGATAGGACGTCATGGCAGAATGTGTAAGAAAGGCAAGTGTGAGCTGATTCTAAGAAAAGAAGTAGAAACGTGGAAGGTCGACCTCAACGGCCCCATCACAATAACAGAAGAATAAGAAACGAAAATATGATATCAATAGAAGGACTCTCAGTAGAGTTCAGCGCAAAGCCATTGTTCAGAAATGTGAGCTTTGTAGTGAACGACCGCGACCGTATAGCACTTGTTGGCAAGAATGGAGCAGGCAAGTCGACTATGCTGAAGATTATATGCGGAATGCAGAAACCTACAGACGGTAAGGTTGCCATACCTAACGACACAACAATAGGCTATCTGCCACAGGTGATGATTCTGCAGGACAACACTACTGTCAAGGAGGAGGCACTCAAGGCTTTCTCGGACGTGACAAAGATGAAGGCCCGTATTGACGACCTGAACCATCAGCTGACAGAGCGTACCGATTATGAAAGCGAATCATATGCCGCACTTGTGGAGAAATTCACACAAGAACACGACCGCTACATGATGCTCGGTGGTGACAACTATGAGGCGGAAATAGAGCGCACGCTTACCGGCCTTGGCTTTTTGCGTACAGACTTCGACCGCCCTACAAGCGAATTCTCGGGCGGATGGCGAATGCGTATAGAGTTGGCTAAGATATTGTTGCGTCGTCCAGACATCTTATTGCTCGACGAGCCTACCAACCATCTTGATATTGAAAGTATAGGATGGCTTGAGAGATTTCTGCAACAAAGCGCCAAGGCTGTGGTACTGGTTAGTCACGACCGTGCATTCATCAACAATGTTACCAATCGCACAATCGAAATCACCTGTGGACAGGTTAACGACTATCGTGTGAAGTACGACGAATACATAAAGCTGCGCGACGAACGCCACGAACAGCAGCTGCGTGCTTATGAAAACCAGCAGAAGGAGATAGCCGACATAAAGGACTTCATAGAGCGTTTCCGATACAAACCGACCAAGGCTGTGCAGGTACAAAGCCGCATAAAGCAGCTGGAGAAGATAGTACCAATTGAGGTGGACGAGGTGGACAATGCCACGATGCACTTGAAATTTCCTCCATGTCTGCGCTCGGGCGATTACCCCGTGATATGCAACGGGGTGGGTAAGACTTATGGCGACCACAACGTGTTTGCGAATGTAGACCTTACCATTAAGCGAGGCGAGAAGGTGGCATTTGTAGGCAAGAACGGCGAGGGTAAGTCGACGCTTGTGAAATGTATCATGGGCGAGATACCATTCGACGGCAATCTTAAGGTTGGACACAACGTGCAGATAGGCTACTTTGCGCAAAATCAGGCGCAGCTGCTTGACGGCGAACTTACCGTGTTTGAAACCATAGACAATGTGGCAAAGGGCGACATTCGACTGAAGATAAAGAACATTCTGGGTTCGTTCATGTTCTGTGGCGAGGATGTAGACAAACAGGTGAAGGTGTTGTCGGGTGGCGAACGCAGTCGATTGGCAATGATAAAACTGCTGCTCGAACCCGTTAATCTGCTAATCCTCGACGAGCCTACCAACCATCTTGACATCGCCTCGAAAGAGGTGCTGAAGGAAGCTATCCTCGCCTTTGACGGCACGGCTATCATAGTCAGCCACGACCGTGAATTTCTTGACGGTCTCGTAAGCAAGGTCTACGAATTTGGTGGCGGCAAGGTGAGAGAGCACATAGGTGGCATATACGACTATCTGAGGGCACATAATGCCGAAGACATGACTGCGCTCAATACGTCGGGCACGTTTGCTGCTAATACGGCTAATGCCGAGTCGGCAAAAAAGGCAGACGATGCCGAGAAGTCGCAAGCTAAGGAAAGCTATGCCGAGCACAAGGAGAAGCAGAAGAAAATACGCAAGATAGAAAAACTCGTGAAGGAATCGGAGGCAAAGATAGAGTCTATGGAAAACCGACTGAAGGAACTCGACGAGAAACTCTGTACGCCAGAAGGTGCTTCAGACATGAAACTTGTCAACGAATACACATCCGTGAAGATGCGTATGGACGAAGAAGAGGAACGCTGGACCCAACTGTCGGAAGAACTTGAGGCTTTGGCGTGACAAATCGTAAAATGAGGTGCGTATATTTGTATAAAATTGACATATATAAGTCATTATACGAGTCAAACGTGTTATAATGAGCTGACAGGACATTAAAAAACGGCAAAATCATATTCTAAACACAGAAAAATTTGTAACTTTGCCGAGGATAGCACCCCTAATATGTCAAATTTTCATGCTTAATGGGCATGAAGCCTTATGTATCTCAACAAAACACAAAGCTTATGCAGATAGCTATAGTCAAGTATAATGCTGGTAATATCAGGTCGGTAGTGAACGCCTTGCAACGCATCGGGTGCAATCCTGTTATAACAGATTCTCCAGAAGTCTTGCAATCGGCCGACAAGATAATATTCCCTGGACAGGGGGCTGCCGGCGAGACAATGAAGTATCTGAAAGAACACAAGCTCGACAGACTGATATGCGACTTGCGGCAGCCTGTACTTGGAATATGTATAGGGCAACAGCTTATGTGCCGACATTCGGAAGAGGACAATACCGATTGTCTTGGAATATTTCCTGTAGATGTGAAGCGGTTTATACCGACTGACAATTCGGAAAAAGTGCCGGCAATGGGGTGGAACAATATATATAGCCTGAAAACAGAGCTGTTTGAACATATTAGCGAAGACGATTTCGTGTATTTCGTACATAGCTTTTATGTGCCGGTTTGCGAATATACTGTTGCTGTGGCTGACTATACTCTGCCATTCAGCGCAGCTCTGAGAAAGGATAATTTCTACGCAACACAGTTTCATCCGGAGAAAAGCGGTGGTGTGGGCGAAAAGATATTAAGAAACTTCATTGAACGCGTATGATAGAACTGATACCTGCCATCGACATTATCAATGGTGAATGCGTGAGACTGACAAAAGGCGACTATTCGCAGAAGAAAGTGTATGGCAAGCCAATAGATATGGCTGCCGAACTGGAACGGACCGGATTCAAGCGACTGCATATGGTAGACTTGGACGGAGCGAAATCGAAACATGTGGTAAATGCTAACGTACTAAACGAAGTATGTAAAGCTACAAACCTTACGGTAGACTTCGGCGGAGGCATTAAGACACAGGACGACATGGATACGGCATTCGATAATGGAGCCTCGATGGTGACAATAGGAAGCATCTCATATACCAATCCGCAGATGTTTTCCGAATGGCTGAAACGATACGGACCGGAACGTATAATTCTGGGTGCTGACGTTCTTGACGGCAGGATTGCCATAAACGGATGGCTGGAACATACCGAACGTGACATTTTCGATTTTATTGGTTTCTACAAAGCCAAAGGTGTTAGCAAGGTGTTGTGTACCGATATCTCAAAGGACGGCGCACTTGCAGGTACATCTATAGAACTGTACCGGAAGATAATGGAGCACTTCCCCGATCTGCATCTCATAGCAAGTGGCGGTGTGTCGTCGGCTGATGACATTATCGCTCTCGATAAGGCAGGTATTCCTGCTGTAGTATTCGGAAAGGCATACTACGAAGGCCGCATAGACATTAACCGTATAAGTCACCTCATAAAATAATGAACGATTATGGGACTTGCCAAAAGAATCATACCATGCCTTGATGTGAAAGACGGAGAAACCGTTAAGGGTGTCAATTTCGAGAATCTGCGTAATGCTGGCGACCCTGTGGAGCTTGCCAAACGATATAGTGCAGAAGGAGCCGACGAACTTGTGTTTCTTGACATTACAGCAAGTGTAGAAGGACGCAATACATTCACCGAGATGGTGGAAAAGGTAGCTAAAGTAATAAACATACCCTTTACTGTGGGTGGTGGTATTAATGCTTTCGCGGATGTCGAACGACTGCTGTATGCAGGAGCCGACAAGGTCAGTGTCAATTCTGCAGCTATACGCAACCCGCAACTGATAAACGAAATATCGTCAAAGTTCGGCTCGCAAGTGTGTGTCTGTGCTATTGACGCACGTCAGGAGGCTAATGGCGAATGGTATTGCTATGTGAAGGGTGGACGAGAGCGTACCGAACACCGCCTTTTTGATTGGGCTGCTGAAGTAGCCGATCGTGGAGCTGGCGAAATACTCTTTACGAGTATGAATCACGACGGAGTGAAGACTGGCTATGCCAACGAGGCATTGGCACAACTATCAACGTTGCCAATACCAATCATAGCTAGTGGTGGAGCAGGCAGTATGCAGCACTTCTACGATGCTTTCACTATAGGTAAGGCAGATGCTGCTCTTGCTGCAAGTGTATTCCACTTCGGCGAGATAAACATAAAGAAACTCAAACGGTTTCTGAATGAAAAGGGTGTAAAAACAAGAATATAAAACAACCTCATTAAAATATTGGTTATGAATATAGATTTCGAAAAAACGGACGGACTCGTTCCTGCTATTATACAAGACAATACAACTCGTAATGTGTTGATGCTTGGATACATGAATCGCGAAGCCTACGAGAAGACAATGGCTACGGGCAAGGTGACTTTCTGGAGTCGCTCACGCAATTGCTTGTGGACTAAGGGCGAGACATCCGGAAATTTTCTCAATCTTGTAGACATTAAAGTTGATTGCGACAACGACACGCTTCTGGTAAGGGTTAATCCTACCGGACCGGCTTGCCACCTCGGTACTGACACTTGTTGGGGTGAGACCAATGATGCCAACCCTCTGTTGTTCCTGACTGAGCTGCAGGACTTCATCAACAAGCGACACGAGGAGATGCCCGAAGGCTCATACACTACATCGCTATTCAAGGATGGATTGAACCGTATGGCACAGAAAGTAGGCGAGGAGGCTCTTGAGGCTGTAATCGAGGCTACCAACGGCACTAACGACCGACTCATATATGAGGCTTCTGACATGTTCTATCACCTGATAGTATTGCTTACAAGCAAGGGACTGCGAATAGAAGACATTGCCAAGGAACTTAAGGAGCGACATGCTCCAAGTTGGCACAAACATTAAAATATAAGAATTCAAAAAACATATTATGTTGATAGAATATAACAAGGTCAATATCTATCAGGCTGACGAAATGATACTCGAAGGCGTTGACTTTCATGTGGATGCTGACCAGTTTATTTATATAATAGGAAAAGTGGGGTCTGGAAAGTCGACTCTGCTTAAAACCCTATATTGTGAGGTGGACATCGACAAGAACGATGCCGAGACAGCCAATGTGCTCGGTCGCGACCTGACAACGTTGAAGCGCAAGGACGTACCGGCTCTACGCCGTGATATGGGCATCATCTTTCAGGACTTCCAATTGCTTCACGACCGTAACATCTACAAGAATCTGGAGTTTGTGCTCCATTCTACAGGATGGAAGAACAAGAAGGAGATTGACGACCGTATAGACAACGTTCTGGCGGCTGTAGGCATGGAGGACAAGAAGATGAAATGTCCGCACGAACTGTCTGGTGGTGAGCAACAGCGCATAGCCATAGCACGAGCTCTGCTCAACCATCCTAAGGTGATTATCGCAGATGAGCCTACCGGCAATCTTGACCCGGATACAGCAGAGAAGATAGTCGGACTGCTATATGAAATAAGCCATACCGGCACTCCGGTTGTAATCTCAACTCACAACCACGGATTGATTGAACGTTTTCCTGGACACGTGTACAAATGCGAGAATGGAAAACTGATAGAGATGACAGATAAAACAAATAAGGAAAATAACAAATAAAAATACACACACTATGAAAGTAATGAAGTTTGGAGGAACCTCCGTAGGAACACCGGAACGCATGAAGGCGGTAGCGTCAATGGTGTCAGAATCGGGCGAACAGGTTTTTATTGTCCTCTCGGCAATGTCGGGAACAACCAACTCGCTTGTCGAGATTTCAAACTATCTCTACAAGAAGAATTCGGATGGAGCTAATGATGTAATCAACAATCTCGAAAGAAAATATATGGAACATGTGGAGGAACTATACTCCACAGACGAATATAAGCAGCGTACAAAGGAATTCCTCGCTTCGGAATTCAACTATCTGCGTTCTTTCACTAAGGACTTGTTCACAAGCTTTGAGGAGAAGAACATCGTTGCTCAGGGTGAGATAATGAGCACCAATATGGTGGCAAACTATCTTGAGGAGCAGGGTGTGAAAGTGTGCCTGCTCTCGGCTCTAGACTTTATGAGAACCGACAAGAACGCCGAACCTGACTCACAGTATATTAAGGAGAAGCTGGGTGCCATTATGAAGGAGAATGAGGGCTACCAGATATATATTACACAGGGCTTCATCTGTCGCAACGCTTATGGCGAGGTCGACAATCTGCTGCGTGGCGGAAGCGACTTTACAGCTTCGCTCATAGGTGCAGCACTTCCTGCCGAGGAGATTCAGATATGGACCGACATCGACGGTATGCACAACAACGACCCGCGTGTTGTAGACAATACCGAGGCAATACGTCAGCTCAACTTCGAGGAGGCTGCCGAGTTGGCTTACTTTGGTGCAAAGATTCTGCATCCTACATGTGTACAGCCTGCTAAGTTTGCCGGCATTCCCGTACGCCTTAAGAACACTCTCGATCCTAAGGCTGAAGGCACCATTATCGATAATGTGCTTCTGAAGGGTAAGATTAAGGCTGTTGCCGCTAAGGACAACATTACAGCCATCAAGATTAAGTCATCGCGCATGCTTTTCGCTACAGGCTTCCTGCGTAAGGTATTCGAGATTTTTGAGTGCTATCAGACTCCTATCGATATGATTACCACAAGTGAGGTAGGCGTTTCGATGAGTATCGACAACACTACACATCTCAATGAGATTGTCGACGAGTTGAAGAAGTATGGTACTGTTACTGTCGATTCTGATATGTGTATTGTATGTGTGGTAGGCGATCTTGACTGGAGCAACCTGGGCTTTGAGACTATCGTTCTCGATGCTATGAAGACTGTTCCGGTACGTATGATATCATACGGAGGAAGCAACTACAACATTTCCTTCTTAATAAGAGAAGCTGACAAGGCTCGTGCTCTGCAGAACCTTTCAGACCTTCTGTTCAACAAAAAGTAAAAGATATAAATCAGTAAGAAATGTTCCCCGTAGATAAATTTCAGGATATACGTACGCCGTTCTACTATTACGACACACAACTTCTGCGTCAGACACTTCAGACCATAAAGGAAGAAAGTGGCAAACATGCCAACTATCATGTCCACTATGCAGTTAAGGCTAATGCCAATCAGAAGATTCTGCAAATAATAAAACAATATGGTCTGGGAGCAGATTGTGTGAGTGGCGGCGAAATAAAGGCGGCACTTGAGGCTGGATTTCCTGCCGACAGTATTGTGTATGCAGGTGTAGGCAAGAGTGATTGGGAGATAGAACTCGGACTCCAGAACGACATCGCCTGCTTCAATGTGGAGTCGATAGCCGAACTTGAGGTAATAAACAGTCTTGCACAGAAACTTGGCAAGACGGCTCGTGTAGCGTTCCGTATCAATCCTAATATTGGTGCGCACACCCATGCCAACATCACTACCGGACTTGCCGAGAACAAGTTTGGTATTGCTATGCAAGACATGGACAAGGTGATTGATGAGGCTATGTCAATGGACAATGTCGATGTTATCGGACTCCATTTTCATATTGGCTCTCAGATACTTGACATGGGCGACTTCAAGGCCTTGTGCAATCGTATCAACGAACTGCAGAGTCAGTTGGCCAAGCGTAATGTGTTTCTTAAGAACATAAATGTGGGTGGTGGATTAGGCATAAGCTACGACAATCCCGACCGTGAGCCTATACCCGATTTCAAGGACTACTTCAATACCTATGCTTCGCATTTGCATCTGCGTGAAGACCAGCACTTGCACTTCGAGCTTGGACGTTCGGTAGTGGCACAATGCGGTACGCTTATCACACGCTTGCTCTATGTCAAGCAGGGCTCGTACAAGCAGTTTGCTATTGTTGATGCAGGAATGACCGACTTGATACGTCCGGCTCTGTATCAGGCTCTGCACAAGATTCAGAACATCAGCAGCGATGAGCCCAAGCAGACATACGATGTAGTAGGTCCTATATGCGAGTCGAGCGACGTGTTTGCCAAAGCTATCGACCTCAACACGTGTCATCGTGGCGATTTGCTTGCAATACGTTCTGCGGGAGCCTATGGCGAGATAATGGCAAGTGGTTACAATTGCCGTCCTTTGCCAGTAGGATACATTTCTGAAGAATTCAGATAAGATATGATTATTGATACATTATCAATTATTTCATGCATTATTATCACCATATTTATGGTGGTGTCGGTCGTAGCCAATCCGTTCTTTCGCAAGACGGATAAGGCTGACGACTCGGACGCTTCTCACTCTGTCGACGATAGCGACATGCCACAGCTTACGGTGCTTGTGCTTGCCAATAACAACGCACAGGCTCTGGACGCTAATCTGCCACTCATACTGACACAAGACTATGCTCCAGGCTATGAAGTCATCGTAGTAGGTGAGAAAGGCGATTTGCCAACAGAAACTGTTGTTGAACAATATGCATCGAAAGGCCATTTGTATGCTACATACATTCCACACCGCTCGCTCTTTATGAGCAAGTCGAAGCTTGCTGTAGCATTAGGCGTAAAGGCAGCACACAACGAATGGATAGTAATGGTCAATGCCGATTGTCGTCCTCAGTCCGACCTGTGGCTCAAGACACTTGCTTCACGTATGGACAGCTATGCCAATCTTGTTATAGGCTACAGCAACTACGATTCAGCCTCACGAGGCTATTATCGATTTGCCCGTCTGCGTACGTCGTGCTATATGTTGCGTCGTGCTTTACGTTCTACGGCATATCGCGTCAATGGTACAAACATAGCGTTCCGTCGCTCTGAATTCATATCGCAGGAAGGCTATCGTGGCAATCTTCAGCTTGTGAATGGCGAGTACGACTTCATCATCAACAAGTATGCCCAACGTGGGCAGACACGTGTTGTTACTGATGAGAATGTATGGATACGCGAAGACAGTCCTACATCCAAGCAATGGCACTATCGTGATGTATGTTATGCTCATATACGCAAGTTTCTGAGCCGTTCGGCAGCCCCACGCATTCTGTTCAACTTCGATATGACTATGATGTATGCCAATTATGCTGTTCTGATAGCATCCATAATTGTGGCAGCAATGACCCAACGATGGATATTGCTTGCTACAGCATCTTTGTATATCGTCCTGACAATCGTGTTGCGTTCGCTCATAGCTCGCAAGGTGTACATAAAGTATGGTGAGGATATTCCTGCATGGCGTACAGTCTTCTACGAGCTTTCAATAGTGTGGCGTCAGTTGTCTACCAACATTCGTTATTCACGTGCCGACCAATACGATTTCACTACTCATAAATTATAATATGAGAATAAAATACGTCATACCATCCAAGCCAAGCCCTTCTTGCATCAATATGGAGATGTGGCAGATGTTGGTTCACGGACTTACAGTTTGTGATCAGATAGATATTGTGGACATGTCACCCGACATCGTCCACATTTTTGGCATTTGGAATATACATAATGTACGGCTGGTGGAGCAATATCGAAGCAAGGATATTCCCGTTGTCTTTACCTCAATAAATGGTATGCTTGGTATAGTAAATCGTAATGGTCGACAGGTCCATACCCCTAATGTTTTATATGCCATACGTCGTATTGTCCGTTTAGGTGCAGTAGTACATGCTTGCGGACAGACAGAACAGAATTTTTTGACAGGCATAGTCAAGTCTTCCGCCATACATGTCATCACGAATGCGGCATTTACTTCTACAATCTCGGTTGACGATATGGTAGCGTCGTTCCGTTCTCTTTATGTCGATACGATACAGTCAAACGACACATCCGTTCGCAATCGTATAAGTCGTCAGTTATCAAAATACAATATCCAGGACAAGTCTATACATGACGTATGTACACGTCTGATGTACATACGTCAGAGATTCAAGATGCTCAACATTCCTCAGTCATTACTTGATGAGACATCACAAGTGCTGACAGAAAGCGATTACGACGAGAAATCCATGCGTAATACACTTGATGAAATGCATCTGTCCAAATTTGCCTCTTACACAATGGCGTTGCTCGAATCCAACAGTAGTCTTACAGAAGGCTTTATGCCTATCGACAGCATTGATGGAAAAGTGGTGAGTGAAATGAAAAAACAAATCATTAACTAATATAAAAGCAGGTTATACTAAAATGGCACACATACATCCCCCTAAACAGCAGGACATGAAGTATCTTCATCTGTTGTCTCAGTCGTTTCCCAATATCTCTGAGGCAAGCATGGAGATAATCAACCTTCAGGCTATTCTGCACCTCCCCAAGGGTACAGAACACTTTCTTGCAGACATTCATGGCGAGTACGAGGCATTCCAGCATATCTTGAAGAATGCTTCGGGTAACATCCAGCGTAAGGTTGACGAACTCTTCGGCAACACTATGCGCGAGTCAGACATGAAGGAACTTTGCACGCTCATCTACTATCCCGATCAGAAGCTTGAGTTAATCAAGGCGGTAGAACCCAATATCATCGATTGGTACCGCATCACGCTTCACCAACTTGTTTCTGTGTGTCGTCTCGTTGCGAGCAAGTACACCCATTCCAAGGTTCGCAAGTCGTTGCCTCATGACTTCTCTTATATTATTCAGGAACTCCTGCATGAGCGTACCGACGATGCCAACAAGGCCGACTACGTCAACGTCATCATCGACACCATTATATCTACAGGTCGTGCCGACGACTTCATAGTGGCTATATCCAACGTAATCCAGCGCCTTTCTATCGACCAGCTTCATATACTTGGCGACATTTACGATCGTGGTCCTGGTGCACACATCATATTAGACACTCTTGCGTCATATCATTCATGGGACATCCAATGGGGCAATCACGACATATTGTGGATGGGAGCCTTGGCAGGCAATCGTGCTTGTCAATGCAATGTCATTCGTCTGTCGTTGCGTTATGCCAATCTTGCCACACTCGAAGAGGGTTATGGTATAAACCTTGTGCCCCTTGCCACATTCGCTATGGAGACCTATGGCGACGACCCTTGCGAGGAGTTCGTTCCCAAGATAGCCTCAGCCGATTCGGCACGTATCGACCAGAAGACCACCCGTCTGGCAGCCCTTATGCACAAGGCTATTACCATCATACAGTTTAAGGAGGAGGCAGCCATCATCAAGCGCAATCCGGCTTGGAATATGTCCGACCGTCTGCTGTTCAATAATATTGACTATCAGAAGGGCACTATACTTCTTGATGGCAAGGAGTATGAGCTTAAGAGCAACTCCTTCCCAACCATCGACCCTCGTCATCCCGACCGCCTTACACCTGAGGAGAAGCAGCTTATGGACAAGCTCAACCATTCGTTCCAGGTGTCAGAGAAGCTGCACAAGCATATCCGTATGCTTCTTCAGCACGGTTGTATGTATGCTATATACAACAACAATCTGCTTTTCCATGCCTCTATTCCTCTTAATGCCGACGGCACATTGAAGGAAGTCGAAATTGCAAAGGACATGAAGTGTTCGGGCAAGGATTTGCTATACAATATCGGTATGATGATACGTACAGCATTCCAGTCCGACTCAAGTATTGAAGAACGCAACTATGCCACCGACTATTTCCTATATCTGTGGTGTGGTCCTGACAGCCCGCTCTTCGACAAGTCGAAGATGGCCACCTTCGAGCGCTACTTCATAGCCGACAAGGCAACGCACAATGAAGAGAAAGGCAACTACTTCAAGTTGCGCGACAACGAGCAGATTGTCGACAACATTATGGATGCATTCGGAGTGACAGGCGAGAACCGCCATATCATCAATGGTCACGTCCCCGTGCATGTATGCAATGGCGAGAACCCTATCAAGGCCAATGGCAAGCTTATGGTCATAGATGGAGGTTTTTCACAGGCTTACCATAAGGAGACTGGTATTGCAGGATACACGCTTGTCTACCACAGCCGTGGATTTGTACTCGTACAGCATGAGCCTTTCACCTCAACCCTCGATGCCATACAGAAATGTACCGACATTAAGTCAACCACCCAGATTGTGGAGATGTCAGCTCATCGTATGCGTGTAGCCGATACCGACATAGGTCGCGAACTGTCCAAGCAGATCAACGACTTGCAGCAGTTGCTCTATGCCTACCGCCATGGATACGTCAAAGAGGCTATGTCCAATAAATAAGTTAGAAATTGAACTTTCGCAAGTTAATACCGAAATGATTAGAAAAGTCAGGATACAGGATGCTGCTGATATTGTGGCAATATATAATAGGTATATAGTCGACACGACCATCACGTTCGATACCGAACCTGTTTCAGTCGACGAGATGCGCAATCGTATCCACGACATAGCCTCCTGTTTTCCCTACTTCGTTTATGAGCATCAGGGTAGGGTAGTAGGCTATGCCTATGTACATCAGTGGAAGGAGCGTGCCGCCTATGCACGCACACTTGAGACAACCGTCTATCTCAGTCCCGACGCATTTCATTCTGGTATTGGCACCACTCTGATGCAGCACGTCATTGATGAGTGTCGCAGTTTGGGTTACAGGGTTCTTATAGCTTGCATTACAGCCGAAAACACAGGAAGCCTTGAGTTTCACAAGAGTTTGGGATTCACTCAAGTATCGTTTTTCCACAATGTCGGCGAGAAGTTTGGACGACTTCTTGATGTAATCGATATGGAACTTCAGTTATAAAGCAAACACAACCCCTAAAATAATATTTTCAAGAATAGTAACAAATTAACATTAATTATGAACAGAACCATCATTACAGTAGTAGGCAAGGACACCAAGGGTATCATTGCTAAAGTGTGTACTTATCTTGCTGACAACAATGTCAACATTCTTGACATCTCGCAGACCATCGTGCAGGAGTATTTCAACATGATGATGATTGTTGATATGGCAAAAATGGAGAAACCATTCGTTCAGGCTGCCGACGAACTTACCAAGCTTGGCGAGAGCGTAGGCGTGCAGGTGAAATGCCAGCGAGAGGAGATATTTGATGTAATGCACAGAATCTAATCACACACAAAAAATCACGTCATGATAAATATCAATGAGGTTATCGAAACCAACAAGATGATAGAGCAGGAGAACTTCGACGTGCGCACCATCACCATGGGCATCAGTCTCATGGATTGTGTGAGCGACAGTCTTCCTACGCTCTGCCAGAACATCTACAACAAGATAACACGTCTCGCCAAGAATCTTGTCAGTACGGGCGAGCAGATTTCCAAGGAGCTTGGAGTTCCTATCGTAAACAAGCGCATCGCCATCACTCCTATAGCTCTTGTGGGTGGCAATGCCTGCAAGACATCCGACGACTATGTAGAACTTGCACGTACACTCGACCGTGCAGCCAAGGCTGTAGGTGTCAACTTCCTCGGAGGCTATTCTGCCATAGTTTCCAAGGGTATGACTCATAGCGACGAGCTTATGATACGTTCCATACCTAAGGCTCTCGCCGAGACCGACCTCATTTGCAGCTCGGTAAATATAGGTTCTACCAAGACAGGTATCAATATGGATGCCGTGCGTCTTATGGGCGACATTGTGCGTCAGACAGCCGAGGCTACCAAAGAACGTATGTCAATCGGTTGTGCCAAGCTTGTTGTCTTGTGCAATGCTCCTGACGACAATCCCTTTATGGCAGGAGCCTTCCTTGGTGTTAGCGAACCCGATGCTGTCATAAGCGTAGGTGTAAGCGGACCTGGTGTAGTCAAGTATGCTTTGGAACAGGTGCGTGGCGAGAGCTTCGAAGTGCTATGCGAAACCATCAAGCGCACAGCTTTCAAGATAACACGTGTAGGTCAGCTTGTAGCCAAGGAGGCATCACGTCGCCTTGGCATTCCGTTCGGCATCATCGACCTTTCACTTGCTCCAACTCCTGCAGTAGGCGATTCAGTTGCCGACATTCTTCGTGAGATAGGTCTCGAGCATCCTGGTGCTCCTGGTACAACGGCAGCCCTTGCCTTGCTCAACGACCAGGTGAAGAAGGGAGGCATCATGGCTTCTTCTTATGTAGGAGGTCTTAGTGGTGCGTTTATCCCCGTAAGCGAGGATCAGGGCATGATTGATGCAGTAGAGGCAGGTGCCCTCACCATCGAGAAGCTTGAGGCTATGACATGTGTCTGCTCTGTAGGTCTCGACATGATAGCCATCCCCGGCGACACACCCTCTACAACTATTGCTGGTATCATTGCCGATGAGGCAGCCATCGGTATGATTAATCAGAAGACCACAGCCGTGCGCGTCATTCCTGCCATTGGCAAGAAGGTTGGCGACAAGGTCGACTTTGGCGGACTCTTGGGTTATGCTCCCATCATGCCAGTCAACACCTTCTCATGCCAGCCGTTCGTAGACCGTGGTGGACGCATTCCGGCTCCAATTCACAGTTTTAAGAACTAACGTATTTAAGTAAATATCTAAATGCTCAACAACAATACCATTTGCGCCATCGCTACCGCCCCTGGTGGTGCTATTGGCATTATTCGTATCTCAGGCTCCGAAGCCATAAGTATAGCCGATAGGATATTCCGTCCTATCGGCTCCAGTCTTTCTTTGTCCGAGCGCAAGGCTTACACCCTCGCATTCGGCAATATCGTCAACTCTGATGGCGATGTTGTCGACGAGGTACTCGTGTCCATATTCCGCGCGCCTCACTCTTATACAGGTGAGGACTCTGTCGAGATTTCGTGCCATGGTTCTGCCTATGTGCTTCAGCAGGTTATGCTTCTGCTTACAGAGAATGGTTGCGTACCTGCCGGACCAGGCGAGTTTACCCAGCGTGCTTTCCTAAATGGCAAGATGGACCTCTCGCAGGCAGAGGCGGTAGCCGACCTTATCAGCTCTACCAACAAGGCAACACACGACATGGCTATGAGTCAGCTCAAGGGTCACTTCAGCAACGAGTTGGCTGATCTTCGTGCCCATCTGCTTAAGCTCACATCGCTATTGGAATTGGAACTCGACTTCTCCGACCATGAAGAGTTGGAGTTTGCCGACCGTTCCGAACTCTACACCCTTGCCAATGACATCCATAAGCGCCTCCTTGCGCTTGCCCGTTCCTTTGAGGTGGGCAATGCTCTTAAGAATGGCATTCCCGTGGCTATCGTTGGCAACACCAATGTGGGTAAGAGCACGCTCCTCAATCATTTGTTGCATGAGGAGAAGGCTATTGTGAGCGACGTACATGGTACGACAAGAGATTTCATCGAGGATTCCACTGTCATCAATGGCATACAGTTCCGCTTCGTCGATACAGCTGGCATCCGCGATACAGATGATGTTGTTGAGAATATAGGCATAGAGCGCACCTACCAGAAGATGCAGGAAGCCAAGATTGTACTCTGGCTTGTCGACAGGCAACCTGAAGCTTCAGAGATAGAGGATATAAAGAAGCGTGTTGCAGGCAAGAAACTCATCATTGTGCGCAACAAGATGGATCTCACCAATTCATCATGGAACAATTCCTCATCGGCGAAGCCGACAATTCAACATTCAACATTCAATATTCAAAACTCCTCATCGGTCGACATTAGCGCAAAGTATGGCACAAATATATCCAAGCTTGAGCAGCTAATAGTTGAGGCAGCCAATATTCCTCAACTCTCCGAGAGCGACATCGTCATAACATCCGTTAGGCATTATTCCGCTTTGCTCCATGCCGACGAAAGCCTACAACGTGTCATCGATTCAATGAACCTTGGACTTAGCGGCGACTTGCTTGCCGAAGACCTCCGAATGGTTATTGAGCACTTGGGTGAAATTACCGGCGAAGAAAAAATTACCCCGCAAGAAACGCTCAATTCCATATTTAGCTCATACTGCATCGGAAAGTAGATTCTGCGTGGGAAAGTAACCTTTCTGCATCGGAAAATAATAAGAAAAAAGTTCGTATCTTCTAGTGTGAGATAAGACGTCAGCCATCCTGCTGCTGAAAATCAAGCATTTATGCAGAGCAATGACAGCTGCCGTGTTAAACAACCATATATAAAGTCAAAGAGAATCCATTTTTTCAGTATAAAAAGTCAATAAGTACAAGAAAAAAACGTACCTTATGTAACATAAATCTTATCTCACACTAGCATATACGATAAAACATATAAGGTAACAAAGCCACTAAGTAGTAAACTTCATGTACTTCAAAAGAATGGATTTATGAACAATGTCACCGCATCACAGTCACAGTCGTCCCTGAAGATGACTGCCAACAATAACATAAAGTAGAAAAAGACGCAGGTTTGCTCGCTTTCTTCTTCTGCAGCCCACGTAATCGATATGTACAACAACAAGCGTTTACCAAAGGGCATCCACATAGTCGTGGCTGATGACAAATCGGCTTCGAAAGTGGGAGGAACACCCTTAACCGAAGAACCGCATGCGCCTTGGGGCTATATATTTATCCAGCAAGCCAGCCACCATAGCCGACAGCCTGATGCGTCCGTTCATGAAGATAATGTCAGAAGAGTCCGAAAGAGTCACGTTCCTGCGAGATCCATTCGTGAAGTTTGCCAAAGACCATGTCAAGCTCAGAGTACTGACAGGAGTGTTACGCGGACAAGAAGGTTACGTAGTGCGCATATTGCGCGATCGTCAACTGGTAATGGAATTCGGAGGCTATGCCGTAGCCATCAGCAACGTACATCGTGAAGACTTCGAAATAGCAGAGCAAGATTAGTGTCAAACTCACAATTCTTTCATAGAACACGAATTACCACGAATTATCCACGAATTACTTTGGTTAAGTGTTAAATGTTAAGTGTTAAATGTTAAGTGTTAAATTGTTAGGGTGCGAAACAACTCATAATTGACCAACTCTCAATCGCAGGCATAGCCGAGAACAACTCAAAAATCAAAATTCAAAATTCAAAATTTCGCTTTGCGCTTCGCGCTTCGCGCTTTAGATTTGCGTCACGGCGCCGCCAACGGCGCCTGTGACAATCAGTTCAATCACTCGCAGCACATACAGTGCCACACGTTTCCAGTCGATTTTCATACTTGTAGTCTTTAAGTACATTAATAAAATGAGTTTCATAAATCACAATACAATTAGACGTTTGGCTCAAGATTACCGCTGCCACCCTCCGAACCGGTATTGCCAGGGTTCTCAGTAGTACCACTATTCTCAGTGTTACCATCCGAACCACCCGATGGGTTAGAAGGGTTAGAAGGCTTGGTAGACGAAGAAGTAGAAGAAGGCTTGAGTTTTCCACTCGGAGTGAGATACACATCGTTCACACCGCCATAGCTCTCCACTGCATTCAGGTAAGCATCCTCGTTCTGATACTGTTCGAGTAATGCGTTCTCGCATACAAGATACTGCGTAGAGATTACCGTCTTGGCGTTATGCTTGCGTGAGTGAATCCACACCATACCATGGTTGCCGAAGTCGTTAGAAGCAAGTGCAGCAAGATGCCCTTCCTGCACCGAGAAACCTCTGGCGTCCACAAGCGAGAGAAGCTTCGCCTCATTGCTCTTGTTGAGCACAATGCAACAGGCATCCACCTCCGCCATAGGGATGTTGGTCACTTCGTTCACCACTTGATGTACCAGGAAGTACGTGATTTGGTCGCCATACTCGTACAATTTGTTGTTCAGCACCACAGCATTCGAGAACTCCGCCACCGTCGTCGTACTGGTAATGTTAAGCGCGCCAAGACTGATGTCCGTAACCGCCTTCTTGCCCTTTCCGCTTATCGCAATCGATTTGACGTTACCCTGGGTAATCTCGTAAGGAGCCACGATGCACATACCTGCGTTCACCTCCGCTTTGGTAAGGTATACAGGAGCCATCGAGAGGTTGGTCGACACGAACTTGTTGTAGTCGTTACGGCCGTTACGGGTTCCTCCGAATGCCAACTTCATGTATGGTTGCAGCACCTGATACTCGCGAATGATATTTGCCCACTTCATGCGGTGCTTCACCTGAAGTTCGGTCTTCGCATTTGTAGTCTGTGTGATCTTTTCCGACACGATAGTCTTGCCACTTTTCTGTCTGAAGGTAAGGTTACCTGCAGAACCGTTGAGTTTGGAAATAATTCCAGTAAGTCTTGCCATAATAATTTGGATTTAAATGATTAAAAAATAAAGTTTTGTTCGGGTTGCCTTTCTCATGGCTTCCCATTAGAGTTTCGATGCATCTCCGTATTGCCTCTGTTTTGCCTCAGATGTACCTCCGATACTTCTTCGATCCATCTTCGATTGTACTTCGATTCCCGAACGAAGCTCGAACGAAGGATGAACGAAGGATGAACGAAGGATGAACGAAGGATGAACGAGAACCGAACGAGAACCGATCGAAGAACGAACGAGAACCGAACGAGAACCGATCGAAGAGCTATCGAGAAGCAATCGAGAACCGATCGAAGAATCAAGCGTATCATAACGCTTCATTACAGACTTGTTTGTTGGATTACGGTTTCTTTTCATTGTCTTGAATTTTTAGGAGTTAATAAAAGTTGATTTTGGGACGTTTCTTTTCGATGACGGCCTCTATAATACACTGTAAAACCATTCGGCATATTAAGATTTTGCTGCCGAATGCCGAACAAAGTCAGGCGTGTTGTTTGAATGCCATTTCGTTGCAACCACATGAGAATAAGACAGAATCTGACGCAGAAAAAGTTTTAAAATTAAATTTCTAAAGCCGAAAGTTATACCGAATATGAAAATATGCCGAACATTAGGAATGGAGCATAGGCGCACTTTGGCGCAATCCATCCCAGTCAATGCAATTAGCAGCAGTGATATAGCCAAGTCGCTAACATTTTCTTCCGAACCGCAGAGAGCAGTGAAAGCATTGGGACGTAGGCTGCAAGTGAATCTGCCCCTCAAAGATGTATCCCGTGCTATGGCTGGCGTGTATATCGATTTGCAGAAGAAGGGTCACGATCCTGTAATGGCTACCTACATACGCGATTTGTATGGTATAGGAGAAGCCGAAAGATATTTCGACCAAGCCAAAAATACTATTTTGGTGGTTGATGCTAACGGTAGACCCATAAAAGTGGCATCGGCAGATACAGAACGCTATCGTTTGAGACAAATGCCTAAAAAACGTCACAAGGTATTTCGCAAAGATTCCTTCAGTGGCAAAAGAGACAAAAGCAATGCCGCTGGCAGACGTATAATATTGGGAGGTGGCTATAGATATCATGCTCATCTTGGCGACCCGCTTGATTTGGTTAGCAGTGCAGCAGAACCGGCATCTGTCGCTTCAGAACTTCAAGTTGCCAAAGAAAAGGCCCAAGCTATTATTGATGCGGCACATGAAACAATAGATTCAAGAATCAATTTCGACACGATTGTGAAGTATTGTCTTGAAGAAGCCGCCAACTACGAAGAGATAAAGCCCGTATACGACATGCTGCTTGAACTACTCTATGGAGTGACAGATCCGAAATGGATAGAAGCCAAGGAACGCATCCGCAAACATATGAAGGATTTGGAAAGCAGAAGAGTTGTCTCGGAAACGGGCAATACCATGCGCAAACAGCGGCAAATCACAGGCACGAAGTCAAAAGTGACGGATGCCGTATTCGTCTATACCTATCAAGACAATAATGCATGGAAGCGTTTGGACTATCTGCGCCAACTACTGACTGAGAAAGGATGGCTGGACGAAAACACTACCCCTGAAGATTTTTGTGCAATTTTTGGTGGAATTTCATCTTCCGTTAAAGTGAAGTGGACAGGTGCACAAAGCCAGCTATATTACTTCATAAAGACCCTCTTGAGTCGTGGACTTATCAGATGTCCAGAAGGTCAAAAGGTACATTGGATTATCGTCTCCAATCATTTTGTTGACCGCAACAGTCGCACTTTTAAGGATTGGAACAAACAAAAGGATCCAAAACGCAGCAAGAGTGAAATCGAAAAAATGGTGGACATCCTTGACCCAAGACTAAAAGACATACTCCGAAGGTGAATCGTGTTCCCTCAAACTTAACCATGAATTAAAGCCTTTGGCAACTCAACATTGTACAATTCACAATCGCAGGCATAGCTGAGAATAACTCAACACTCAACATTCAACACTCAACATTCATCATTGGCATCACCCAGGCAAAGCGTATTATAGCCGAACTGTCGTTTCAGATCAAGGAGTCAACATCCAATCTTGAGCAAGACATCAAGCAGCTCGACCAGCTCAAAGCCCATCTTCATAGTCTTCGTCGCAAGTATCGTAGCGCCCGTAAGACGCTCGACCAAATGCTCGACAATGTACGCAGCACAGCCGAGGAAGAAATAGAAGACCTTATATATAATAAGGGAATGGCAAATGGCGAACTCTTGCAGTTGTACGACATGATGGAGCGAGCCGACTATTACGAGCAACTTATAGAGCGTAAGGAGCAGCTCGAATCCGACCTTTCGCGTGAGGAGTGTTTGATACACGCCAAGACAGCAGGTCAAGAGAGTCGCCGCGCCCAAGTGCTGTCGAAGATGCAGGAGCACGGAGTCTATTTCTTGCAACACGACAAGGAGCGTCAGCGCGATTTCGTCAATTCACACCCCTCCGACTTCCACGTCGACTTTGCCAACAACCTCGTCTATCTTTCCGACAAATACTCCAAGTATAGTGCTTCCTCGGCATTCTTCTTGAAGATAGTGGCACGTTTCTCTATCTTCTTCGCCTCTCTCGACATCCCATGGATGCGCTATCCTCACTTCATCTTTGCCGACAACATGGAGGACAAGGGAATCGAGAAGGAGCGTGCCCAGCAATTCCAGTACACCCTAATCGAACGCCTGAAGTCATACCCCACAGACTCCTATCAGCTCATCTACACCACCTCCTACATCACCCCCGAACTCGACCAGAGCGACTATGTAGTAGGCGACCATTACACCATGCGCAACAAGAGTCTGAAGAACGTATAAACATACCCCTGAGAATGATAACGTCTTCATCAGCCAACGAAGTCGTCTTCATCCGCCAACGATAACGACTTCATCGCCCAATGATAACGTATTCATTTTTTCACGATATCAAGCCGTGCGTCCCAGCGGGCCAACTGTGAATCATCACCAATTAGTTCGTGATACAATTCACAATTGACCAACTCACAATCGCAGGTGTAGCTGCGACCAACTCGTAACTCGTAATTCTTGCTCTGGCAAGCTGCAAAGCCGATAACCTAACTCCTAATTTTCTTTATGGCTATAAGTATTGCACAATTACCGAGCAGCTAATTACCAGTAAGATTCTGAGTTCAGATCTTGATAAGCTCAAGAAGACGGCAGTTGAATGTATGAAAGATTACATTGAACATTCCGATTTTTCTAATGAAGAGAAAGAGGAGCTGAAAAATAACTATGAGCATTGGGCTGACGTGACTTTGAAGGGTATTAAGCAAAGGTTGCGTGATAGTGACAAATTGCATGACTAAGCAAGATACCAAGAATGAAATAGAACAAGGCAAAAAAATACAAAATCGTTGGAGACAATTTGTGAAGAGCTAATGAATCATACCATGTTAATTCGTAATTCATAACTCCACATCGGCAAAGCCGATAACTCAACACTTAACATTCAACATTGCGCACCGCGCGTAATTCAACATCGGCACAGCCGACAAATCAAAACTCAACACTCAAAATTCAACATTGCCGTAGGCTTCAACTCAACTTTCAACACTCAAAATTCATCATTGGCATTGTCGAGCGAAGAATTTTCGTGCCAACGAGAGCAGAGCCAAACTTGTTTAAGCTATGCCGAGTGTAGCCGAAAATCACATGTGTGTAAAATGTATGAAACTTTTTCGATAAGTCATGAGCAAAGCAAGCTCGCTTGAACTTTGCCATGGTGAGAAAAAGTATATAATACTTAATAAACAAGTGAAATTTTTAACATCTCAATGAGGGTGTGCAAAAGTCTAAGCAGCACGCCCCGAAGGGGCAGAAGCACATAGCCCAGGGCCGCTCGGCTCTGCCGCTTGCCTAAGCAAGAACGCCCTGAGGTAAAAAGCCACCAAAAACAATGCGCCCTGTAAGGGCAAAAGCGTTAATTATCAATGCTTTTGCCCTTACAGGGCGTTTTGCTATTTTCAATCCGTACACCCAAGGCGCTGCCTTGGGCTATGTGCTTTTGGGGCTTTCAGCCCGCTTTGTTTGACTTTTGACACATCCTCCTATGTGCTTTTTGGACTTTCAGCCCGTAGAATTGAGTTTTGACACACCCTCAAAGGGCTATGCCCTAAATTGAGTACTAACATCATATAAAAAAACAACTTACAATCTATGAAGAATATAATTGCTGTTATTTGGGATTTTGACAAAACCCTTGTTGATGGATATATGCAAGATCCTATATTTGAGGAATACCATGTTGATGCCTCGGAATTCTGGAAAGAAGTCAATGCTCTTCCTGAGAAATATATGAAAGAGTAAAGTGTCAAGGTGCTTTGGCGTTGTATTTGTATTCTGCAATTTTGCCTTATCATGCTCTTTTATTCTTTCTGCAAACTCTTGAATTTTATTGCATATCCACATGTTGGCAGTAGTGTTATCTCTATAATCTGCCTCTGCAAACATATCAATACGGTCATCTTGACGAAGTTTTTCTACTTGCTTAAATGCAGACATATTGCCATGAGTATAAGCTATTTCGCTTATATATGGATTGTTCTCATTATCACGATTCTCAATAAGTTCACATCCCCATATCCCTGAGACATAATCCTTGAGAGCCGAACCTTTGATGACTTGAGCAAAACCAGTACTTACTATATAGTGTTCTACTTTAATATTATACTTACCACATAACGTATCATTATCCAAGAGATGTTTTGTCTTTTCGAAGATTTCCGGTACACCTGGATAAAACTTAAGTTTATCACCATAGCTTAACAACTTCTTGTTGTCCAACCCTGCGAAACGACCTTCTGGCTTAGCATCATTAATAAACTGATTAAGATATATTAGGTCTCTATTCACCTTGTATAGCTAAATAATTAATTTAAGTACTTGAAGACAAAAAGACATAAGAATGTATAAAACAATTGAAATAAAAGACATTATAGGATCTTTCTGTGACATAATGTCTTGCCAGTTAAGGGTAGATATGAATGACGTGAGAAAAGTAATGAAGATAGTAAATGAAGAAGATGACTTTATAACAACAGTATTCACCCATAAGGCAATATGTCGTGTAAACGAACTTTTAGGAATAGACGTTGATGACAAATGTAATTTGATATCCCCTGATGAGACTGTTCGTAATGAATTTATCAGAGAGTATTACCGTGTAGATTCCTCAACACGTACCATTGTATCAGAAGTTATAAGAGAATATATAAAGCAATGAAAGGTTATAAAATCTTCCTTGATACTGTACATGGATATATTTCTGTACCAAATGGGTATTGTGACAAGTTTGTAGATACTGCAAATTTCCAACGTTTGCGTAGGATAGAGCAGTTGTCTTCCCGTTCGTTATATCCATGTGCTCGTCATGACCGTTTCGTTCATTCCATTGGTGTGTTTCATATTGGAGAAAGGCTTTTGGATACAATCAAGTCTGACGGTGTAGAATTGGATGAAAGCCTAAGGCAGTCATTTCTTATAGCATGTCTGCTTCACGATGTTGGTCACTCTCCGTTTTCTCATACATTGGAGAGCTGTTTTGGTAGCACGTCCGATTTGTTTGACGTGTATAAGTCATATCTTGTAGCAAATGGGATAGAAGACCAATCACTCCAAAAACTTGATGTAACTCAAACGGATGTAAAACAACATGAAATTATGTCTGCTCTTCTATGTGTCACTACATATAAGGATGCTATACAGTCATTAAAAGGATATCCTGCATTGATTGGAAGAATGATAATGGGTTTTCAATATATTGATGATTCAAAATCATTAGAAAACTGTTTTATCTCCCTATTACATGGAGATGTTATTGATGCCGATAAACTTGACTATATCTGTAGGGACAAATGGTCTTCTGGTTATCAGAACAACTCAGTTGATGTTGAGAGGATTATTAAGTCTGTAAAATTGTACAGGAATAATGAAGGGGAATATAGCATCGTTTATTTGAAAAATGCTTTGTATGACATACAGAGTATGATTGATAACAAGATATACATTATTCATATAACTATGCCCCGCAACAAATAAAACTATTAGTGCTGTCACTGTATCAATATCTTTTATCTGTTTAATTTAGAAATATATAGTTCATAGATAATGCAATATTGAATTGAATTCGTTATCTTTTCAGAAGATTGGCTGCACCTCAGCAATTCAAGCACACTTGATTGCATTCGGTTTGCACAATCTTTGCATAAGATTGGCTGCACCTCGGCAAAACATTCAAGCAAGCTTGATATTCTGCTCTCGGTTTGCACAATCTTTGCATTGACAGACCATAAGGTTTGTGATAATATCAATAACATCAGTTAAAACAATAAGTGATATGACCACTCTCAAAATACAAAACGTCGGACCATTACTGTCGGCATATGTCGAATTCAAGAAATGCACTTTGTTTATTGGAGAACAAGGTGCAGGTAAAAGTACAATCGCAAAGTTGTATTCTCTGTTCACATGGCTTGAAAAGGGATTGTTAAGACATACGATTTCTGAAGATTCGGTGATAAAATATAATCGATTTAAAAACAAGTACGCTGCATATCATAATCTGAAATCATATTTCTCAGAACAATCATACATCCTATATACTGGTGAGCAGTATGTCTTCGAATACGAAAATGAACACCTGGACATTAGGCGAAATGATTCAAATGGTGAGTTGAATTCTGCTAAGGTGATGTACGTTCCTGCAGAGCGTAACTTGCTGAGCGTAGTGGAGAGTGGCAAATTGCAAAGTGGATTGTCTGAAGCAATGCAAACCTTGATGGAGGAACTGAACAATGCCAAAGCTTATTATGCCAAAGGTGTGGATTTGCCAATCGGAAGTATGAACTTCACATACGACAGACTGAACAAGGTGAGCTGGATAAATGGAAAGAATGCAAATGGTAGGGAGTTTAAAATTGCATTGAAGGAAGCTTCAAGTGGTTATCAGTCGTTGATGCCTATGACGCTTGTTTGTCATTATTTATCAGATCTTGTTCTGAATAGTGGGGCTGAGACTATGGACTATAAAGAACAGCAACGATTGCAACAGGAGGTGGATAAGATAATGGAGGATAATAAAATCTCCGATACTGTAAAAAATGCAATGCTTCGAAATATATCTGCAAGGTACAGATATACTGAGAATGTGAATGTGGTGGAGGAGATGGAGCAAAACCTATACCCGGAATCACAAAAGCGTGTTTTGTTTGACCTACTTAGCATTAACAATAGATTGGAACGCAACAAATTGGTGTTGACAACTCATAGCCCGTATTTGGTGAACTACGTGACCCTTGTTGTGAAAGCCGCTATGATAGAGCCGCAGATTCCTGCAGATGCCGTTGAACTGAAAGATTCATTATATGGTATAGTTCCAGCAGAGTCAATAATGAATGCTTCTGATTTGGCTATATATGAATTGAGAGATGGCGAAGCAAGGTTATTGGAAAATTATGATGGTATTCCTTCGGATTCGAACTATCTAAATCAACAGATGGCTGAGACAAACTATTTGTTTGACCAACTGCTTGACATCGAAGAACAAATACAGGAGGCATAAATATGGAGGATGTCGTAGATTTCTTTATTCCTAAGTGCCAAATGCTTGGAATAACGGCGGAAATGTTTGGTATTTGTGATGATGATGACAAGGCAGAGAAGACTCCTCTGCATATGTCAGTCTCGATAACGAAGAGAAATGGGGTGCTATTATAAAAAAACATAGTGGAAAACCATTGAATTTTACAGCGGTGGACAATTGTGTTGTTGTTCGGAGAGATAATGATGATATGGAAAACCGTTGTGATGCGATGTTGTCAAATGCAGATAATTTGGTGTTTGTAGAGTTAAAGAACGAACGCCAAAAATGGTTTCCACATGCTGTCGAACAATTGCAGAAGACAATAGATGTTTTCAAGCAATATAACGATGTTAGTATGCATAAAAGGAAACGTGCATACGCATGTAATGTCAGGCACCCGAATTTTGCTTATAGTAACAAGGAACTGAAACAAAAGTTTTACCAGACAAATGGTTTCAGATTATATGACGAAATGACAATAGAGTTCAGATAGAGTCCTTTTCGCTGTAAGCAGATTGGATGAAACAATAATGAATCCCCGTCCGAATGACGGCGTTAGTGCAGAGCGATACTGCAACGGGGAACAAGGCAATATTGAATTATGAATTAGGAGTTACGAGTTGTTCTCGGCTATGCCTGCGATTTGGAATTGAACATTTTTGAATTGTTATGGAACGTGAATTACCAGAAATAAATTTTGTCATTAAATGAATTCATGAGTAATTTATGGTGAATTCGTGAAAAAGAACTTTATGCTGGGTGCGGTGGTTTTTCGGACACGAATTATCAGGAATTATCCAGAATTTTTACCACGAATTGTATTTATGAGTAATTGACGGCACGCTTATGTGGAGTCATTGGAGGAATAATTATAAAACCTACTTTTTGTAAATAATTTACAAAAAGCTTCAATTATGTTTTGTTTGTTGATGAAAATAAACTAACTTTACTTTTATGTTAGTAAGATTCAAATTCAGTAATTTTAAGTGCTTTAGAGACGAAGCAGTCCTAAGCATGTGGCTTCTAAATATAAGAGCGATGACAAGGTGGACAATACATTTAAGACGGATTATTACTCCTTGTTGAAATCGGCTGCTGTTTATGGTGCTAATGCAAGTGGCAAGACTAAACTATTTCAAGCATTTTATTTTATGCGTGATGTGGTTTTGTCGTCAGACAAACAGTCGGACGGTTGGCAGGAGAAGTATGCTCCTTTTAAATTGTCAACGGTGTCAACAAAAGAGTCAAGCGTATTTGAGGTTGTCTTCATTTTGGAGGGGTTGCAATATAGATATGGCTTGCCGCAACGCAGAGGATGCCAACGAAATCATGTGGTATGCTACTCAGGCGCGTGATGCTTATGCACTACTGACGGCATTAAGCTATATCCGAGGGTGAGGACACGACGGATGGATGACGACGACTTTGTGTCGACTGATGCCTTGGCGCATGGTATAGACACAGGATTGCAATTCCGCACCTTCTATATCCAACCCTCAGAACCCGGCAAACTGTATGCATTTAAGGAGAAACTGGATGACCTGACGCTCTGGGAGGACGAGGAAGGCAACAGGGCTTACAGAAAAGAATATGAAAGCTTGCTGACACAGACTGACAAGGACGAATGGCTGGCTAAGAAAAAAGCCTGGACTGAGGATGTGGAGAAGTTCAGGAGGAAGGCGGACGAGAATGTCATGTATTTCAACGCCAAGATAGACATGAAATACAGCTATGGCTATACCGACAGATTGCTTGCCGACTTTGAGGAGATTGAACTGAGGACTGAACAGAGGACTGACGGAAATGTGCTGGTTTATTATCGTGACAACGATTTCGGCAGATGGAAGTCGGCTGGTGTATATGCAAAGGTGTTCAGGCAAGCCTACGACTTAAGAGTAGTGCAGAACGTGAAAGGCAAATATCTGGTACGCACAAAGATGTTTGAACCTTTGGAGAGTAAGGAACAGGAATATGATTTTGCCGAACTGTTAGACAACGTCATTTTGCATTTTGTTCGAAATGACAAAGAATATTGGGCGTACCTTGAAAACAATATTTGTTTCGCTAAGAAACCAGAACTTGTAACTATAGGTTTTCTTAACTTCCTGAAGATGGATGATGTGTAATGACGGCAAGAACGTACCAATACTAAAGAAGCGGATGAAGCGATAAGGACAATAGAAAGAGGGTGTATACCTTAACTATAATAAGCCTCAGCGTTGTATGCGTCCGCCAGAAGAAGTAAGATTGCTGATGATTTCCTCTTCGGTGACGAGGTTCTGATCGCCAGGAATAGTATTCTTTAGAGCACTTGCCGAGAGGGCGAAGTCGAGACAATACTGATTGTCGGCTGCCCATTTCTGATGGGCGTGAATATAGCCTGCTACAAATGCGTCGCCAACGCCCATAGGGTCGACAATAGGCTGTATGTCGTATATCTTGGTGGTGTACAGACAGTCGTGTACGGCATCATAGAGCAAGCCTGTAAGAGTATGATGGGAACTTGCCAACTGGTTGCGCAAAGCCATAACCATCTTCTTGCACTTGGGGAAGAGAACGTGCATCTTACGGAAATACTCCTGATAAGCCTCACGATTGATGACATAACCGGCATCCAGAGCATTGAACGGTATGTGCTTGACACCACTTGCCACCTCCCACTCGTTCTGGTCGCCAAAGACAATGTCGCTATATTGCATCATGTTGTATATGACATCGTGAGGCTGCATGCCATAACCCCAAAGATTCTTACGATAGTTGATGTCGCAGACAATGGTCAGTCCCTTAGCCTCAGCAAGTTGCAGGGCATCCATAGTAGACTCCATGGAGTCGCGACTGATTGCACACGTTATGCCAGAGCAATGGAATACGGCAGCATCGCCAAGCACCTTGTCCCATTCCACCATACCACGCTTTAAGGAATACATGGCAGAATTCTTGCGGTCGTATATCACCTGCGAATTGCGCATTGCCACAGCCTCCTCAAAATAGTAAGTGCCCAGACGTTCGCCGCCACGCACCACATGGCTCACGTTGAGACCATACTCTCTGAGGTGCATCAATGCTGCATCGCCCATGGCACCATAGGGCAATCGGCTGACGTATTCGACGTTGTTGCCCAGATAAGCAAGCGAGATGGCAGTATTGGCCTCGCTTCCGCCATAGTTGCCAAGCATGCGATGTCCCTGTGTGAGACGCTGGTATCCGGGCTTTGAAAGCCTTAGTAGTATCTCTCCAAAAGTTACTATCTTCGTATTCATATTCTTTTGTTTGATTTTCAGTAGTGCGTAAAAGTAATCATTTTTCTGAAGAAAAACACTATGTATAATATATTTTTTGTATTTTTGCGTCAGTATTACAACTTGCATCGTATAATATACCACTAACAACGAAATCTATGGACTACCAGCCTTTATTGCAGAAAATAAGAAATGAGATAGAAATATACGCCCATGAAGGCAAACAGGCCGACTATATCCCGGCTTTAGCCAATGTCAATCCCGACCAGTTTGGAATGTGTCTTGACTTGCTCGACGGCCGTACCTATCGCCTTGGTGACTCTGATGTGAAATTCTCCATACAGAGCATAGCAAAAGTGTTTTCGCTTGCCATCGCCTTAAGCATTCTGGGCAAGGAACTGTGGAAGCGTATAGGCAAGGAACCTTCGGGCTCGGCTTTCAATTCGCTCGTGCAGCTCGAATACGAACACGGCAAACCCCGTAATCCATTTATCAATGCCGGAGCATTGGTTACTGCCGATGTGTTGCTCACGCATCTGGACAATCCCAAAGAATTCTTCATAAACTTTGTGCGTACCATCGCCGGCAATCCCGACATTGACTACTCGGAGGAGACGATGCAGTCGGAACTGAGTTGCTGCTATCTTAATGCGTCGATAGCCTATCTGCTGAAGCATCATGGCAATCTGCACAATGAGGTGAACGATGTGCTGGAGTTTTACTGTACTATATGCTCAGTAGAGATGAGCTGTGAGGACCTTGCACACGCCTTTATGGCTTTCGCCAAGAGCAATGAACCCTTCTCGCATGCGGGAGTAAACCTGACCGTGTCGAGGGTGAAACGCATCAATGCTATAATGCAGACTTGTGGATTTTATGATGAAGCAGGCGAATTTTCATTTCTTGTCGGACTGCCAGGCAAGAGTGGAGTAGGAGGGGGCATCGTAGCTCTGTATCCCTCACGCTACTCCATAGCAGTATGGAGTCCGCGACTCAACTCGAAGGGTAACTCGATAATGGGTATGAAAGCATTGGAACTGTTCACCTCAGAGTCTGAAGAGTCGATATTCTGACATCCCATTATACTAATAAACAATGTGTAATCTTAAAAATAAATACTATTATGAATTGGAAAAAACTACAGAATGGTTCTGACATAAGAGGCGTTGCACTTGAAGGAATTGAGGGTGAACACGTCAACCTTACACCCGAAGTGATTGAGACAATAGCCAAGTCGTTTGTGCGCTGGATACGCAATACTATCGATTGTCAGACTCCTAAGATTGCCGTAGGTACTGACAGCCGACTCTCGGGCAGTACAATCAAGGGTGCCTTTGTAAAGGGAGCTGTAGAAGCTGGTGCCGACGTTGTAGACTGTGGTCTGGCTTCTACGCCTGCCATGTTTATGACTACCGTGAACGATGAAGTGCAGGCTACTGCCTCAGTAATGGTGACAGCAAGTCATCTGCCATACAATCGCAACGGACTGAAATTCTTTACTCCTAAGGGTGGTCTTGACAGTAGCGATATTGCTGCCATTCTCGATATTGCCGAGCGTGCCGACTATGGCTACGATGGAGCAGCAGGCAGCTCTGATAGGCTCGACTTTATGGCTATATACTCGCGCCATATAGCCGACTACATTTGTCAAGGCGTACAGGCTAACGACTATCAGCATCCGCTTAAGGGAATGCATATTGTGGTGGATGCCGGCAATGGTGGTGGCGGATTCTTTGAGAAGATACTGAGCCAGCTTGGAGCTGACACCCAGGGGAGCCTGTTTCTTGACCCTGACGGACGCTTCCCCAACCATATCCCAAATCCTGAGAATGCTGAGGCTATGGCTTCTGTATGTCGTGCTGTAGCTGACAGCAATGCCGACTTGGGCGTAATATTTGATACTGACGTAGACCGTTCTGCCATAATAGGACGAAAGGGCGAGCCTATCAACCGTAACTCGTTGATAGCATTGATTGCTGCCGTTATACTTGAGGAACATCCACGAAGCACTATCGTTACCGACTCTGTAACGTCTGACGGATTGGCTGAATTCATCAGCAGTAAGGGTGGCAAGCACCACCGCTATCGTCGTGGATACAAGAACGTGATAAATGAGGGTATTCGTCTGAATGAAGCTGGAGAGGAATGCTGGCTTGCAATAGAGACTTCGGGACATGCTGCCTTACGTGAGAACTACTTCCTTGATGATGGTGCCTATCTGGCTGCCAAACTCATTGTGTATGCTGCCAAACTGTTCGGTGAGGGTCGTCAGGTGCATGAGGCTATTGCCTCGCTCAAGCAGCCGAAGGAGAGCAAGGAGATAAGAATAAAGCTTACCGATCCTGACTTCAAGGCGTATGGTGCCAAATTGCTTGAAGAGATGAATGTGAAGGCTGCTGCACAGCCCGGCTGGACTATCGTTGAACCTAACTATGAGGGTCTGCGTGTGAGCTGTGGCAATGCCGATGAGGACGGATGGTGGTTGCTGCGTATGTCGCTGCACGATCCCGTGATGCCACTCAATATTGAAAGTAATGTTGAGGGTGGTGTGGATGCCATCGAAAGAAAACTATGCGAGTTAGGAATGTTGAGTTAGGAATTAGGAGTTACTTAAAAAAAACGTTATCTTTGCATATCATTTTTATAAATTCAAAGTAAACTCGATAATTAAAATATGATAGGACGAATTCATTCCTTTGAATCTTTTGGAACTGTTGATGGACCGGGTGTGCGTTTTGTAGCCTTTATGCAAGGTTGCCCATTGCGTTGTCAGTTTTGTCACAATCCCGACACTTGGGACCCGCAGGGCAAGTGTCAGTATGAGATGGAGCCACGGCAGCTGGTAGACGAAGTGCTGAAGTATAGGTCGTTTATAAAGAGTGGGGGAGTGACGGTGTCGGGCGGCGAGCCTCTGATGCAAGCTGACTTTGTGGCGGAGTTTTTCCGACTGTGCCGTATCGAAGGGCTACACACAGCACTCGACACGAGCGGTGCGATAATTACCGACCGGGTGAAGGACGTGCTCGACAATACCGACCTCGTGCTACTCGACGTGAAGACTATGGACGCAGAAATGTATCCACGACTGACGGGAGTGCAGCAAACTAACAATCTGGTTTTTCTGGATATGCTGGAGCAGCGACATCTGCCCACATGGATACGCCACGTTGTGGTGCCGGGACTGACCGACAACGATGAGTGGCTGCGACGACTTGGCGAACACGTGGCCAGATACGACTGTGTGGAGAAAATAGAAATCTTGCCCTACCACACGCTCGGTGAATATAAATACGAGAAAATGGGAATGAAATATAAGCTTGAGGGCGTGCAGGCAATGACGGCAGAACGCGCACAGGAAATAAGGAAAATAATGGCAGAGTATAAGCCGTGCCAGTAAAGACTTACGAATTTTGAATGTTGAGTGTTGAATTGGTGCGCTACGCGCATTAGGAATTGCTCAATGTCGAATTGCAGTATCCAAACAATTTAACACTTAACATTCAACACTTAACATTAGTCCTTGATTCGTAGTGAAGTAACGAACACGAATTACCATAAATTATCCATAAATTACTCATAAATTAATTCGTGGTAAAATTCATGGATAATTCACGATAATTCGTGTTCAAAAGAAAAATTCAAAACTCAACAATTCCAAATCGCCGTAGGCGACCAATTCAAAACTCTAAACTCAAAATTCCAAATTCCTTATTCCCTCTTGATGCTCTCTACAGGATTTGCTGTAGCCACGCGCCACGACTGAATGACGACGGTGGTGATGACGACAGCTGAGACGAGGACAAATGCCATGGGGAAGAGCCACCAATGTATTGGCGTGTGCTCGGCGAAGCTCTGCAGCCACCCGTTGCTGAGCCACCATCCCACTGGAGCAGACACGATAAATGCCACGACGAGCGGCACGGCGTAGCGCATGGCAAACAGACGAACTACGGAGCCTATAGAAGAGCCCATCACCTTGCGTATGGCTATCTCCTTGCGGCGATACTCGGTCTCGAACATCGTAAGCGAGAACACTCCTATGATGGTTATTATGATGCAGATGATGGCGAACAATTTCACCTGCGAGATAAAGCGGAACTCTTTTACATAGGTCTGCTGCAAGTCGTCGTCAAGGAACCACATCTCATACTTCTGTGAACCGTCCAGCCTGTTCAGCACCTCGGCTATGCGACGCTTTGCCTCAATCTTGTCCTGGTTCTTGGCTACTCGCACGAACACCTGACCACAACGATCGCCCCATTGAGCCATGTCCGGACCGAAGATAACGAATGCCACAGCCACATTACTATTGTCGCAGCGCATAGACTTGAGCTTGAAGTTGTTGCAGACACCAACTATGTTATAATTCGACTGACTTCCCCATCCGCTGTTCTGACGACCTATAGAGTCGCCCACGACAAGCCATTTGTATTGCGCCATAGCTGTCTTGTTGAGCACGTAGGCACCCGTCTTCATGTCCGATTCGCGGAAGTCGCGACCCTCTATAATCTTCAGCTGCATGGTGCGCAGATATTCATAGTCGCACGGCAACACTTGAAACACCATGTGATGTTCGTTATCGCCACGTCCCCAACCCATATAGTCGTCGCTTGTGCCGATGGCATTCTGCGCAAAACCGACGCTCTCTACAAACGGCAGCTTCTTCAGTTCGGCACGCACGGCATCCTTCTTGGTCTGTGCCTCTTCAGACAGCCCCGTATAGAACACTTCGTTCTTGTTGAATCCGTAGTCGCTGTTGAAGATGTAGCTCGACTGGCTCGACATTACACCTATATATATAGTCAAGGCAAAAGCCAAGCAGAACTGTACAGCCATGATAGCCATGCGCAACTGACGGCCACGTGGCGAGAGTCCGAACGAGCCTTTCAGCACCATTGCCGGGGAGAACGACGTGCTGTAGAAGGCTGGGATTACTGCCGATAAGGCACCCACGACGAGAGCCGAAACAGCCATTATAGCAGCAAGAACTATGTGCGAAGCGAAATGGATGTCGCCCGAAACGAGCTTCATGCACGATTCGTTACGCTGGAAGGCAACAATAAGTAGGATGCCTATGAGTAGCGCGACAAAGGCGAACATAACGTTCTCCATAATCATCTTAAGGCGCAGACTGCCTACAGACGCTCCCATCACACGGCGGGTATTGATGCCACGCATGCGCATAGGAATCTCGGAGAGCGAGAAGTTGAGCAGATTGAGCATGGCAATAAAGAGCACGAAGACAGAAGCCACGGTAAGAACCCCAACCAGATTGCGGTTGCCACGGTCATTCGGACCTACGCCAGAGAAATATATGTCGTCAACGGGAGTGATGCGGATTTTCATGTTGACCTCCTTGTCAAACCTCTTCTCGTCTTTCTCGCTCAAGCCCATAGATTTCATATAGGCGAGTTTTGTGGCACGCTCCACTTTCTTAGGGTTGGCACCATCGTCAAGTAGCAGATAGGCATTAAAGCTCCATTCGCTATACTCATTCATCACACTCTCGTTCTCGCATATATACACGCCATTTGGCAGGGTGCAGTTGTCGGGCATGTCCTCGCTCACACCAACTACGGTAACGGTAGTTTTGCTTCCATCGCCATTTTCACCCTCAAACGTCTTGCCTGCTGCGTTCGCCGTGCCGAACATCTTCTCGGCTGTACTTCGGCTTACAATAACATTATGTCCGTCTCCACATGTCTTGCTCGACCCCGAGAGCAGCTTGCCCGTGAAGAACTCTATGCCAGGTTTTCCCATATTTATCAAAGGAACTGTTATGGTACGGTTGCCCACCTTGACATCTGTCTTGTTGATATATGGACTGATATAGGTTGCGTCCTTCACCTGCGGTATTTCCTTGAGTAATGTCACGAACGGGCGACAGATGTTGCAACCCCAGTCTTCGCCGAACAAGCCGCCATATATCTCCAGGCGATACATGTGCTCGTGGTCGTGGATGTTATGGTTGTAGGTGCGATTGTAAATCACCTGCGTCATGAACAGATAGAACGTGGCTACGGCTACACCCAAGCCCAGGAGATTGAGCAGGGTGGCGAGGCGGTAGCGACGGAACATATATAATAAGCTTTTCATATCTTCTCAACTTAAATGATTCTCTCGTTGTTGTCTGCAACCTGTCCGTCAAACAGATTGATAATTCTGTTAGCCATCATAGCGTCGTGCTGTGAGTGGGTAACCATCACGATTGTTGTTCCCTCGGCATTCAGCTGCGTTAAGAGTTCCATTACGGCAAGTCCGCTCTTCGAGTCGAGATTACCCGTAGGCTCGTCGGCAAGTATCAGCTTAGGCTTGCCCACCACGGCACGTGCTATAGCCACACGTTGCTGCTGACCGCCCGATAGCTGCTGCGGATAATGCTTGGCACGCTGGCTGAGTCCCACCTTGCGCAGAATCTCCGTTACGCGCTCACGACGCTCTTTGGAAGGCACTCCGAGATAGCGTAATTGCAGGTCGACATTCTCCCCAACCGTAAGTTCGTCGATAAGGTTGAAGCTCTGGAACACGAAGCCTATTCTGCCACGACGATACTTGGTGCGCTCGCTCTCCTTGAGCTTGCCCACGGGTTCGCCATCGAGCCAATATTCTCCGCTATTTGGATTGTCAAGCAGACCAAGAATGTTGAGCAGAGTAGACTTGCCGCAACCGCTCGGTCCCATTATCGCTACAAACTCGCCGTCTTCGACGTTAATGCTAACACCGTTGAGAGCAACGGTCTCCACTTCCTCTGTACGGAAGATTTTTGTAAGGTTTTCTGTCTTTATCATAGTCTTTATTCTTTTTAATAGGCCTGACTGGGCCTGACTGAGCCTATTTGAGCCTCTTTATTACTACTTTAAAATTAACACTTCGTTGTCCTTGAATGCTTCGTAGCCGCTGGTTATTACTCGTTCGCCAGGTTCCAGTCCTTGTGTCACCTCGTAATACATTGGGTTTTGGCGTGCTATGCTAATGTTGCGTCGGTAGGCCTTATTGCCCGAACGGTCGAGCACGAATATCCAGTTGCCGCCAGTGGTCTGGAAAAATGTGCCGCGTGGGATGAGTGTGGCTTGCGACGACTTGCCGAGAGCCAGCTCTACATAATAAGTCTGTCCGCTGCGCATCTGTTCGGGGTGTGAGTCGACAAAGACAAAGTCGGTGCGGAAGGATCCATCGTGCACTTCGGGATAAACCTTGCGCACACGCAACTGATACTCTTTGCCGTCTCTGGTTATAGTGGCTGTCAGTCCCGGACGCACACGGTCTATGTAATGTTCGTCTATCTTTGCCTCAATCTTGAAGTTGGATAGGTCGTTAATCTGACCGATGTTCTGTCCTGCCTGAATGTTCTGACCCAGTTCGACATCAAGGAGTCCAAGTTCGCCGTCGATGGCAGAACGCACCTCAAGCTTGTTCTTGCGTTCGCGCACGAGCAGCACGTTCTTGCGCATATTGTCGAGATTGTCCTCCATCTGCGCCATTTGTATATGGCGATATAGGCTGTCTTGTTTCAGTCGTTGGCCTATAAGACGCTGCTTGCGCAGGGCGAGGTTGTAGTCTTCACGGCTTTGCAGAAAAACCTCCTTGCTTATGAGTCGCTCCTTATACAAGCGTGAGTTCTGCTGATAGGCACGCAACTTTCGCTCGCAGTCCATATCGAGCGTGGCTTTTTCTGTGCGGTTGTTCAATCTGTCTTGCTGCATTGTTACCTGTGTGTTGCGCAGAAGATTCTGCTTTTCGGCAAGCTCAGCCTCGGCATTTAGAATTTGAAGGTCGAGATTGCTGTTGTTAAGACGCAGAATGACATCGCCCTTCTTGACGCGTGTGCCTTCCTCTATCACCTTCTCTCTGACGATGCCGCCCTCCTCGGGCGATATCTGCACTACCTGGATGGGCACCACCTGTCCGTTAAGACGCACGTAGTCGTCAAACTTGCCACGTGTCACGTCGCTCACAGTCACTTCGTTGCTGTCGATGGTCATGGTGCTTGCTGTGCTGCCTAAGACGATCCACGCAAGCAGCAATGCTACTGCCACGCAACCCGCAATGATGACGATGTAGCGACGCTGTAATGATTTCTTTTCTATTGGTCGGTCCATAATTTTTCTCCTTTATAATATGCTAATAGTTTTTTGTTATAAGCCATGGTCAGCTGGCTTTGCAGCAGTTTCACTCGGCTCTGCAACAATGTAACGGCAGCTGTCTTAACGTCTATCGACGAGGCGAGTCCTTCCTCATACTTGCGTGTGGTGAGATGAGCCGCAAGGCTGTCAGCCTCTACCTGCTCCTGCATCTTGAACACTTCCTTGGTGCTATTGTCTACGTCGGCAGAAGCTTCGACTATGATGCGATGGAGTTCAGACTGCTCGTATTCAAGGTTTTCGCGAGCCTGACTGAGAGCTATCTTGCGTCGACGAATTGTAGATGATGTGGAGAGCTGGCTGAAGAGTGGGATGGAGAGCGATAGGGCTATATATTCGCCAGTGTTGTTCTTGAACTGAGAGAAGAATGAGGCGTGTACTCCATTGTTCAGGTTTTTATAGTACGAGGTGGACACGCCACCTGAGAGAGCAAGCGAGGGGAGTAATGCGCCACGTGCAGCACGCAGATTGAAGCGGGCTGCCACTATGGCCTGTTGCGCCTTGACGATGCGTGGGTTTGTCATTGCAGCGTATTCGGATATCTGAGCCGGGTTCTCGGTAACTGCTGGTTCGGTGTGGAATGACGGCTGAACAATGTAGAGCGTGGAGTCGGCTGGGAAGTTCATGATCTGTTGCAATGCGAGGCGTGCCTTGATGGTCTGGCTCTGCATGTGGGTCAGCTCATATTCGTCGGCAGCAAGCGTGGCTCGCATCTGCGCCACATCAGCATCGCTCTTTTGGCCTACTTCGGCCATTACCTCAGTCTGATGGAGCAGGGCGAGGCTTTCGTCACGCTTCTTCGATGTGTGGTCGATGGCTCCAAGACAATACGCGAGGTCCATGTAAGCCTTGTACACCTTGAGTGCCACATCGTCTTTCTCTGCCATAATGCCACTACGCCCCATTGCCACATTCGCCTTAGCCATGCGCAGCTGGTTGTAGCGTTGGAGTCCGTCGAAGACGGTGAGCGATGCCTGCAGACCGTAGCCATTGTATAATGTACTGATGTCGGTGTAGGTGTTGGTCTCGGGATTGATAGCGCGTCCGAAGTTGATTTGCACACTCGTTGAGCCGTAGACACTGGGGAGAAAGGCACCAATGGCCTGTGTCTTGATGGCACGGCTGTCGTCAAGGGCAAACTGTTGCTGACGTACAGTATGGCTGTGCTCGGAGGCATACTGCATGCAACGCTCTACAGTCCACGGCTCGGAGGCGTAAATGCTTACGCCTGCTGCAATGGTGAATATGGATAGGAATAGTCGCTTCATATTGTTGTGAATTATTTTTTTTACACCACAAAATTATGAATAAACAAAAGGCTAATAACAATAGAAAGTGAAGAAAATGGATGGTTTTGGCGAGATTAGTAAAAAAGTGTATGAAAATCATACAATTAATTTTGTACTTTTGTAAGTGGTTAAAACAAATTGATGAAAATATGAACTATCCATATAGTACAATAGTAGTTGTCGACGACAACTCTGCCATTCTTACGGCCCTTAAGATTTGTCTTGCAGCTGAATTCGAACATGTCGTGACTCTGACCTCGCCCGACATGCTTGTGGCTACGCTTGCAAATGAACAGAATGTTGATGCTGTGCTGCTCGACATGAACTTCTCGCTAGGAGTGAATACGGGACAGGACGGACTGTTCTGGCTGCGCACAATAAAGAAGCTGCACCCCAATACGCCCGTGGTGCTCATCACAGCCTATGCCGACGTACAGCTGGCTGTGAACGGACTGAAGTATGGAGCAGCCGATTTCGTTACCAAACCTTGGGACAACGACAAGCTAATAGGCGTTCTGTGTGATGCCATAGACAGCAATCGTGAGGTGGTGCCGCTCGACCAGATGGAGCAGGAACACGTGCAACGGGCTGTAGAACAATGTCGCGGCAACATGAGCAAGGCTGCTGAGATGCTGGGAATAACCCGACAGACGCTATACAAGAAACTTAAGAAATAAACGACTTAAGGGACAGGACCGATGGAAATTACTCCTTATTATATTATAATACTACTGGTGCTGATTATTGTCATGCTGCTGATATGGCAATGGCGCCACCAACGGCTTCTCTCGCTAAGGGTAAGGCTGATGCGCGAGGCAATACGCAATCGCGACTTCACCTTTCGTCTGCCCGACAATCGTATGTTTCATGGTGAGCGCGACCTTCAGGCGGCTCTCAACGAAATGAGTGGCGAGATAAACCGACTGTTGGCACGCAGCGAGGTGGAGTCGTGGCAACGGCTGACGCGTGTGCTTACCCACGAGATTATGAATGCCGTGGCTCCTATATCGAGCATAACACAAGCTTACATCAGTTCGCCTCTCGTGAAGGGAACCCCTCTTGAAGAGGGAATGCAGTCTATTCGCGATACAAGCATCAATCTGCAGACCTTCGTAGAAAGCTATCGCAAACTGACACAACTACAGGCTCCGCATATAGAAGAGGTGAGTATAGACGGACTGACAAGAAGTCTGCGCACGCTCTATCCCTCGATTGTGTGGCACGTGAATATTGGCAATAGCCAGGAACGTGTGAGTGCCGACAGCGGAATGTTGCGACAGGTTATGGTAAACCTTACGAAGAATGCAATAGAGGCTGGCGCTCGCAACATCGACCTGCGCCTGGATTATGACGACACGCGCACGCTACTGTTGGTCAGCAACGACGCTCCACACATACCGCCTAAGGAGGCGCGCGAGATATTTGTGCCTTTCTTCACGACAAAACCTTCGGGTACTGGCATCGGACTGCCCCTTTCACGACAGATGATGCTGGCGCAAGAGGGCGACCTTTGGCTTGCTGAAACACCAGTGGCAGGATTTCATACAACCTTTGTTGTGGCTGCAAATTCATATAGTTCTTGATTTGCATCATTTTGTGCGTGTTTTGATAAATTTTGGTAGGATTTTGCAAAGTCGAAATGTCATTATTGTAGATTAATGAATTAAGATTGTGTAAAACGTATAATAACGGCCTTAATATGGTTAATTATTAAGGCTTTTTATATCTTTACCTCACAAATTTTTGTTAATTTTGTGGGCAACTTTGGAGCCATAAAACCATGAAATATGGCAAAAACCAAATAACAGCAAAAATCTTATCATTTTTTATATTTATGGCAAATGTAATTAAGTTACGTAAGGGTTTGGATATCAACCTTAAGGGAAAGGCTGCTGAGCAGAAGTTTCCGGTAAAGGCTGCTGCCCAGTACGCCCTTGTACCTGATGACTTTGTAGGCATGATCCCGAAGGTGGTAGTTCGCGAAGGCGACCACGTGAAGGCTGGCGACGCTCTGTTTGTCAACAAGAAGCAGACTGACGTCAAGTTCGCCTCACCCGTGAGTGGAGTAGTGCAGGCAGTTGTCAGAGGCGACCGTCGCAAGGTATTGCGCGTTGTCGTAGAGGCTGATAAGGATCAGCAGTTTGTTGACTTCGGTCAGAAACAGGTGGCTTCGCTCGATGGTGATGCCGTAGTTAAGGCTCTGCTTGAAGCCGGATTGTTCGGCTACATTAACCAGCTGCCTTATGCTGTGTCAACAACTCCCGACCAGAAGCCTCGCGCTATCTTCGTAAGCGCTTTGCGCGACATGCCTCTCGCAGGCAACTTCGAGTTTGAACTGCAAGGCAACGAGAACGACTTCCAGACTGGTTTGACCGCTCTGTCGAAGATTGCCAAGACTTATCTCGGTATTGGTGCACAGCAGACAAGTTCTGCCTTGACATCAGCCAAGGACGTTGAGGTGAACGTATTCGACGGACCATGTCCTGCTGGTAACGTAGGCGTTCAGGTGAACAACATCGCTCCTGTCAACAAGGGTGAGGTGGTTTGGACTGTAGACCCGACAGCCGTTATCTTCTTCGGTCGACTGTTCAACACGGGCAAGGTAGACCTTCGTCGTCTTGTAGCAGTAGCAGGTAGTGAGGTAAATATCCCAGCTTATGCTGAGGTGCTCGTAGGTCAGCCCATCGCAAGTCTTCTGGAAGGCAAGCTCGCTTCAACCGAGCATGTGCGCATCATTAACGGTAACCCGTTGACAGGTCGCAAGTGTACAGCTGAGGACTTCGTAGGTGGTCACACTTCGGAGATTACAGCAATTCCTGAGGGCGACAATGTTGATGAGATGTTGGGATGGATACTTCCGCGTACCAACGACTTCTCGGTCAATCGTAGCTACTTCTCATGGCTCTTGGGCAAGAACAAGGAGTACAGCCTCGATGCTCGTGTGAAAGGTGGCGAGCGCCACATTATTATGAGTGGCGAGTACGATAAGGTGCTACCTATGGACATCTATGGCGAATATCTCATCAAGGCCATCATAGCCGGCGACATCGACCGCATGGAGCAGCTTGGCATCTATGAGGTAGCTCCTGAGGACTTTGCCGTGGCTGAGTTTGTAGACTCTTCAAAGCTCGAACTTCAGCACATCGTGCGTCAGGGTCTCGACATGCTCCGCAAGGAGAATGCTTAACATTTAATTTAATTACAAAGAGAAAAGTATGAATTTTCTAAGAAAATATCTTAACGACATCAAGCCGAATTTCGAGCCTAATGGAAAACTCCACGCTTTCCGCAGCTTGTTCGACGGCTTTGAGACTTTCCTGTTTGTACCCAACCAGACATCCAAGACCGGTGTAAACATTCACGACGCCATCGACTCGAAGCGAATCATGAGCTTCGTAGTAATAGCGTTGCTTCCGGCTTTGCTGTTCGGTATGTACAACGTGGGATTCCAGAACTATAAGGCTGCCGGTGCTTTGGCTGACGCTTCGTTCTTCTCAATGTTTATCTATGGAGCATTGCAGGTGCTTCCTAAAATCATCGTCAGCTATGTGGTAGGTCTCGGCATCGAGTTTGCCTGGGCACAGTGGAAGGGCGAGGAAATTCAGGAGGGCTTCCTTGTTTCGGGTATCATTATCCCGCTCATCATCCCCGTAGGCTGTCCGTTGTGGGCTCTTGCCATTGCCGTAGCCTTTGCCGTAGTTATCGGTAAGGAGATTTTCGGTGGTACCGGTATGAATATCTTCAACGTGGCTCTCGTTACACGTGCGTTCCTCTTCTTCTCTTATCCTACTAAGATGAGTGGCGACGCAGTATGGGTGGCTAACGACACAATCTTCGGACTTGGCAACACTCTGCCTGATACATTCACCTGCGCTACTCCGCTTGGTGAAATTGCTCAGGGAGCAGCTGTCAACAACAGTCTTTGCGACATGATTACAGGTCTTATCCCTGGTTCAATAGGCGAGACAAGCGTTATTGCCATTGCTATTGGTGCTGTCATCCTGCTTTGGACAGGCATCGCATCATGGCGCACTATGCTGAGCGTGTTCGTTGGTGGTGCTATTGCTGCCTACACATTTGAAGCTCTTGGCATGACTCCAATCGCATGGTATGAGCACATCGTATTGGGTGGTTTCTGCTTCGGTGCTGTATTCATGGCTACCGACCCCGTTACATCAGCCCGCACACAATGTGGACAGTACTGGTATGGCGCTATCATCGGCATTATGGCAGTTATCATCCGCGTTATGAACCCTGGTTATCCAGAAGGTATGATGCTCGCCATCCTCTTCATGAACATGTTCGCTCCGCTCATCGACTACTGTGTAGTACAGAAGAACATCACCAAGCGAATGAAACGTTTAACCAACAAATAACCATTATCGGAATATGGAAGAAACAAAGAAGAAGGGGCTGAACACCAGTTCAAACTCCTACACAATCATATATTCTGTCGTTATCGTAGTTGTCGTAGCGTTCCTGCTTGCCTTCGTGTCTTCTACACTCAAACCGCAGCAGGACGAGAACGTGGCTCTCGACAAGAAGAAACAGATTCTCGCAGCCCTCAACATCCGCGACATCGACGGAGCTGAGGCTACAGAACAATATAATAAGGTGGTTACAGCCGACAAGATCATCGACCGCAACGGCGAGGAGGTTGAGGCTGGAAAGCAGGGTGGCACAGAAGCTGGCTTCCTCTGCAACAGCACTTCTACCAAGGAAGGCAAGCTTGCTCTCTACGTGTGCAACGTTGATGGCGAGACCAAGTACGTCATCCCTGTTTACGGTATGGGTCTTTGGGGCGGCATCAGCGGATACATTGCCCTGAACGCCGACAAGCAGACCGTATATGGAGCTTACTTCAACCACGAGGGCGAGACCGCTGGTCTTGGTGCCGAAATCAAGGATTCTCGCAAATGGCAGGATCAGTTCAAGGGCAAGCATGTCTTTGCCGCAGGCAAGGAAGGCGTGGCTCTCTCGGTAGTGAAGAAGAACGAGGTTAGCGATCCTACAACCCAGTGCGACGCCGTGACAGGCGCAACACTTACTTGTAACGGTGTGAGCGACATGCTCAAGAACGGCCTCGGTGAGTACACAAAATTCTTAACATCTAAATAAGGAGGAGGAACAAGATTATGAGTTTGTTTTCAAAAGAGAATAAGGCTGCATTCACCAATCCTCTGAACCTCGACAACCCTATCCTCGTACAGGTGCTCGGTATCTGCTCGGCTCTCGCCGTGACATCCCAGCTCAAGCCTGCCATCGTTATGGGTCTTGCCGTGACAGTGATTACAGCATTTGCCAACGTGATTATCTCAATCATCCGCAACACCATACCTAACCGCATCCGTATCATCGTGCAGCTTGTGGTTGTTGCCGCTCTCGTTACCATCGTGAGCCAGATTCTCAAAGCTTTCGTCTACGACGTGAGCGTGGAGCTGTCTGTCTACGTGGGTCTTATCATCACCAACTGTATCCTCATGGGTCGTCTTGAGGCCTTCGCCATGCAGAACAAGCCTTGGCCATCGTTCCTCGACGGTGTGGGCAACGGTCTTGGCTATGCCTACATCCTTGTGGCGGTTGGCGGCGTGCGCGAGCTTCTTGGCCGTGGCTCATTGCTCGGCTTCCAGCTCATTCCTCAGGGAGTTTACGACGCAGGCTACATCAACAATGGTATGATGACAATGCCCGCCATGGCGCTCATCCTCTTGGGATGCGTAATATGGATTCATAGAGCTTACTTTTACAAAGAAAAATAATCAGAAGTAAACAATGGAACATTTAATTAGCCTTTTCTTCCGGTCCATTTTTGTGGACAACATGATATTCGCCTTCTTCCTCGGTATGTGTTCGTTCCTTGCCGTGTCGAAGAACGTGAAGACATCATTGGGATTGGGTCTTGCCGTGACATTCGTGTTGCTCGTCACTGTGCCTGTCGACTATCTGTTGCAGACTAAGGTGTTGGGTCCCGACTGTCTTATTGAGGGCGTAGACCTTTCCTATCTGAGCTTCATCCTCTTCATTGCCGTTATTGCTGGCATCGTGCAGTTGGTAGAGATGGTAGTAGAGAAGTTCTCTCCGTCGCTTTATGCGGCTCTCGGTATCTTCTTGCCTCTTATCGCCGTTAACTGTGCCATCATGGGTGCTTCGCTCTTCATGCAGCAGCGTATCAATCTTGACCCTTCCAACTCGCAGTACATCGGCAACGTTGTCGACGCTCTTGTTTATGCCCTTGGTAGCGGTATCGGTTGGACCTTGGCCATCGTAGCCATGGGTGCCATCCGCGAGAAGATGCAGTACAGCGATGTGCCAAAGCCTCTTCAGGGTCTCGGCATTACATTCATCACCGTAGGACTCATGGCAATGGCCATGATGTGCTTCTCTGGTCTTAAAATATAATAAGGAGGACTCAACGTTATGAATACATCATTTATATTTGCAAGTATCGGAGTTTTCCTTGTTGTGATACTCCTCTTGGTTGTCATTCTGCTCGTAGCTAAGAAGTTCCTCAGCCCGAGCGGCAATGTCAATATCGAAATCAATGGCGACAAGACCATCAACGTGCCTCAGGGCTCGTCGTTGATGAATACACTCAACGAGAACGGCATCTTCTTGCCTTCAGCCTGTGGCGGTAAGGCAAGCTGCGGCCAGTGTAAGGTTCAGGTGCTTGAGGGTGGCGGCGAGATTCTCGACTCCGAGAAGCCTCACTTCACACGCAAGCAAATCAAGGACAACTGGCGTTTGGGTTGCCAGTGCAAGGTGAAGTCGGACATGAAGATTAAGGTGCCCGATTCGGTTATGGGTGTTAAGGAATGGGAGTGCGAGGTTATCTCCAACAAGAACGTTTCTTCGTTCATCAAGGAGTTCAAGGTGGCATTGCCTCCGGGCGAGCACATGGACTTCGTTCCTGGCTCTTACGCTCAGATCAAGATTCCTGCATACGACTGCATCGACTACGACAAGGACTTCGACAAGGACCTCATTGGCAAGGACTACATCGGCGCATGGGAGAAGTTCAACATCTTCTCGCTCAAGGCCCACAACCCCAACCCGACTGTGCGTGCTTACTCAATGGCCAACTATCCCGACGAGGGCGACATCATCACCCTCACCGTGCGTATCGCCACAACTCCGTTCCTGCCACGTCCGCAGGTGGGCTTCCAGAACGTACCTACGGGTATCGCCTCTTCTTACATATTCTCGTTGAAGCCGGGCGACAAGGTTATGATGTCAGGTCCTTATGGCGACTTCCATCCTAACTTCACTTCGGGCAAGGAGATGATATGGATTGGTGGTGGTGCTGGTATGGCTCCGCTCCGTGCCCAGATTATGCACATGACAAAGACGCTGCACACAACAGACCGTGAGCTCCACTTCTTCTATGGTGCACGTGCTCTTGGTGAAGCCTTCTTCCTTGAGGACTTCTGGGAACTGGAGAAGGAATTCCCCAACTTCCATTTCCATCTCTCGCTCGACCGCAAGGATCCTGTAGCAGATGCTCAGGGTGTGAAGTATTACGAGGGATTTGCTGTGAACTGTATCCGCGACACCTACTTGAAGGATCACGAGGCTCCCGAAGATTGCGAGTACTATCTCTGCGGACCTCCTATGCTTATCAAGACAGTTACAGACTATCTCGACTCGCTCGGCGTAGATCCTGAGAGCATAATGTACGATAATTTTGGATAAATCAATAATACCGGAATAAACAAAATGACAAAGCCGCTGAAAAATCAGCGGCTTTGTTTCGTTTGTAAGGGGTTGTCCCAAAAGAAAACTATAGTATCACTACAGTGGTTAGAATGGTTTGATTGTTTTTTCAATCAATATTATTTCGTCGTCCGTCAGTTTGTATTTTCTGTAAAGCTGTTGGTCGACAAGAGTAATCTCTTGAGTCCAGTCAATGTCTGAACTTGTAGTGAAATCCTGCGAGGGGACAAACATAAATTTCTCTGGCGAGAGGTCTTGTGAGGTGATGGTCTGAAGCATGAGGAAGCGTACAAACTTTGTCTTCAGATATGTCATATAGTTGGCTGCCTCGTCGGCTTCGGCAAAAGCTCCTCCTACCAGATAGCTCTGTGTGCACACCGTGCCAGGGTCGAGGATAGCAAGCGACGAGAGTATGCGGAACTGTCCGTTACGGTCGGGGGTGCCGGCATGCTCGCAGGTGGCTTTTGAGAATACAACCTTATGGAGGTCGATGAGTTGGGCGTTCTTCTTTACTTCGCTGCGCAGTACATAGCTGTCGTTACCGCTCGACTTCAGCAATAAGGTGTCGGCATCGGTTTCGGGATTAGCAGAACCTCGGAACGTAGTGACGAAGCCGAATGGTGTTTGTCCACATACTATGGTGTTGAGCATAGATGCATTGTTTGAAGCCGCCTTGTTAATGAGTGTCAGAGCCTCGTTGTTACGAACGAAGATAGGGTATTGGTCGAGGTTGCGCTCGCACGTCTGCATCTTGCCGTATAGGGTGTTGGTGAATGTACAGCTGCCATTGTGCTTCTTGTCCCAAAGGAAGTAGTTGACACCTCCCGAAATGTCAACTGTGGGGAAACATTCCTTTGAATCGACAAAGTCGGATATGGAGCGCAAGTGATGGTCTGCCAGCATCGACTGTCGGAAACTGTCAAGCCCTCGTCCGCCAGTGAACCATCGTGAGGGCATAATCATCGAGATGTAGTCGGGATTCATCTCGCGAGCGGTGTCTACAAAGTGGTTGTAGAGCGGTATGCCATAGTTGTCTTTCTGTGTGCCGATGTTGACCTGATAGGGAGGGTTGCCTATTATTGCGTCAAATTTCAGTTGTTTCATTTTCTTGTTGCTCGAGAAGTTGTGCGGGTCGGTGACGGTGCGTATGAACTTACGCTTGTAGAGTATCACTTGTGAGTTCATATCGGCCATGTGGCATATGTTGATGTTGCTGTTGTCGCGGTATCCCATCAGTGTGCGTCGTGTGACACGGTCGGCCATACGAGTGCGGCATAAGGCAAAAATGTTGTTCGACACAATATCGTCCCATAGCTGCTGAGCCTCGTCATCGGTGAGTGTGTCGAAGAGTCCCTGCGACTGGCTGCTGCGCAGTTTGTAGAGCGAGTATGCCACATAGAGCGAGTATAGTCCGGTCTTAGAAGCAATGTCGAGCACTCGCACCTTTGGGTTCATCATTGTGTGCTGTGTTGCGTCTCCGTTGTAGACAAATCGTGGTTCGGACAGCATCTTGCCGAAACTGTTGTCGAAAAAACAGTAGCCGCCCAATGTGTCTGCCATATGTCGGTTGACGGTTTGCCATGGTGTGAGTATGGTCTCACGGTCGGGATAGCAGAAATCAGACAGTATCTGTGCTATGCAGTTGATTCGATCGGGCACGTACAGTGAGTCGGCTTTATGTAGTCGTGCCACGATAGCTTTGGCTGTGGCTACGAAGATGTCTTCTCGATAGAAGTGCTTGAGTCGTTCGAACATGCGCAGCGTGATTCCTGTTGGCATGAATTCGCGCCACGAATCGGGGTCAATACTCTTTATGAACGAGTCGAGCGTAAGTCCCTCTACGTTGTCTACTGTGCCATAAATCATAAGTGGCAGACGAGTGGAAATCTGGCTAAGAATGGCCAGTGCACGCTGACGTGGTGTCAGTCTGCTTGATGCCTCGCGTGCTGCCGCAACAGCTTCCTTCTCGCTTGTTGAGAGTTCAGTTTTCTTTGTATTGTTCTTTGTGGCGGCAGTTTTCTTGCGTGGGTTCTTGGTGAGTGTCTCCTTGTTGCGCTGGCGTTCAGCCAATACACCCAGAACCATTGCTTCTGCCACTTGGTCGAGAAGTTTCATGTCCTGCTGTCGCAGATTGTCAAGATTGCCATAGAGGCAGTCGTCACGGAAACCGTTGCGTATAAGCGTTTCAGAATATGTAGAGTTGATGCTTTGTATGAAACTTTCTGTATTGTATACAGTCTGTTTGCCATGCTTTATCTCTACGAGTGGACAGTAGTGTAGAAAATCGGTAAGTTTCTGTCGGCGCTCGTCAGCATCGTTAGTCGAGGTGTTGTTATTGATATACTGGTCGACAACAGTGAGTGTGCGCTTCGGTGCGAAGTCGATGGCGAAGCATTTATGCTTGACGTTTCTGTCGGTGTAAGGACTCTGACAACGGAATATAGTTTGAAAATAGCGCATACTTCCTGTCTCGGCGCTTCCTGCGAGCATAAGTACGGCATTCCATTCGGGAATGGACACGCCCATAGTGAGACGACCACACGATAGGGTGATGGTTTTGTCGTGCTGTGTCACAGCAGTTTTCACTCTCTCCAGTGCGCTTCGCTCAAATCTTGTCTGTTCGTAAATGTCGAGACGGTCGGAGCCAGCTTCGCCGTTGCCAGCTACATTGACAATGGTGTATTCGCTGAAGGGGTTGGTAGGTGAGTCTTCGCCCAGAATCTCTGCCAGGCATTTGGCTGCCATTACTCCCGGTACATACCAAAGGGTGTGGTTGAGCGATGGTTGCAGATAAGCGTTGGCATAGGGCTGTGTCTTGTCGTTGCTGTCTTTGCCGATGAGTGTGATGAACTTACGCACGTCAGCCTCGTGTACAAATCGTGATGTGTTGTCAACGGTTGTCTCGGTGCGGAACAACTCGGCAAAGTTCAGTCCGTCAGCCTTTGTCAGGCTTCGCATTTTGTCAGAGATGTCGTAGGTAAGTATGTTCATCTGTGCCAAACCCTCATACGGATTGGTAGTGTTGGGGTGAAGACTTGTCCACTGCTGTTTTGCTTGCTGCTCCATGGTGTAGTCCCAATGAAACACTTCGCGTGTGTCGAACATTCGTTGAATGTTGTAGGGTGTGCCTGAGAGATATAGTGTATGCAGCGAGCGGTTTTGCAGGAATGCAGCAATCACTTCTTGTCCGAGTCGTGAGTAGACGCCTTCGTGTGCCTCATCGACAATCATAAGGTCCCACTGTGTGCTGAATATGTCATTGTTCTTCTCAATGCCTTTCTGTTTGTTGACGCGACGTGAGCCACGCAAGTCCTGCATTGATGCGAAATATATATAATGGACATTGATGTCCTTTTGTGCTTGTGCCTCAAGGGCTTCGAATGATAGGGCATCAGCCGATTGCATTGTAAGTGGTAGAGCCTGCTGACGCTTGCATCCGTAGAGCCAGTCGGTCATTCCAAGCTTTTGTAGCGAACAAAACCATTCTTCACGCACGTTTGGACGATGTGTGAGGATGAGTGTGCGACGGTAGCCGCATTGGCGTGCCACTTCAAGTGCACACAATGTCTTGCCGAAACGCATCTTTGCATTCCACAGCATGTTGTGCTTGCGCTTGAAGTATCTGACAGTTTGAGCTATGGCCTGTTGCTGTTCGCTTCTAAAATCAATATTATTGTTTGAGTCCATTATATTTGTTTACTAATCAGTCGTTTAAACATTAATTTGTCGCCTTTGAGTGGCGATGCTCCTTTCCATGACATGATATAGCAGGGGAGTTCGGTGTCGGGTATTGTATACTTGACACCATCCATTTGCCATATGTTCCATGTGATTATTTCGGCGGCTTTGAGCATTATCTCGATACGAGGCAGTTTTTGCCACCGTTCAAGATAGTAGTCACAGAATGTGTTGAATATGTTTTCTCTTGCAAGGAAAACATTGTCGTGTTGCATGTCGAATCCGTATGTCGATTGCAGCGCCATAAAGGCTTTGTTTAGCCATATGCGTCGGGAGTTTTCGTTGGCGGTGTGTGGCGTGTTTTCGTTGATTACTCTGAATTTTCGGTCGAGAATACCTATGCGTTTATTTAGGGGAATTTCTAACCCAGATGTGGTGTCGTATCTGCTTGCAAGATAAGGGGCTTCGCCACAGGTAAATTCAATTCGTCGACTCTGCACGTATTTCAGCCATGGTTTGTCGGCTGTGAATACTATAGGTTGTGTTGTGGATTCCCATACGTGACAGCCATCTGCTGTCACTGTTTCGACATTGAAAACATTGGGACGACCGAACCATTGCTCGTCGATAAGGTTGTTTTGGGCGTTGCAAATCCATGCTGGGGTGAATACTTCGGCGCGTGTCTTGGCGCGAACCACCTGCTGGTGTGTATGCTTGAAGGCTCGTGGAAGTATTTGGTCAATGTCGTCGGCATGTAATATGCTTTCATGACATCCTCCCATACTCAGTGTCTGATCTATAAGTAATGACGCAAGAACCCGCTTGTTGCTTCTTGTTATTGGGGGGTTGAATGTCAAGTGTGGCGCAGAGGTCATTTGTGTTTCTGGGTTATGGCTATTGGCAAGAGGCTATGATGTCCAGCTGCTTGACACCATAGCCTCTTATTATTTTGGGCTCAAAAAATTACTGCTCGTGAAGTTTTATTTCGCAGTTGTCGAGCGATTCGATGATAGCGAGCGACTCTACTCTTATGCCGCTCTCTCTGAGAAATTTGCCTCCGTCCTGAAATGCTTTCTCAATGATGAATCCCATGCCTTCGAGTGTGGCTCCTGCCTGTTGGCAGAGGTCGATGATACCCTTGGCAGCGTTGCCGTTGGCGAGAAAGTCGTCAATGAAAAGTACGTGGTCGTCGGCGGTGAGGTAGTCGCGGCTGATGATTACGTCATACTCGCGCTGCTTGGTGAATGATGTCACCTTAGTGGCGAGCATATTGCCCATAGTGCTTGGTTTCTTCTTTTTTGCAAATACCACGGGCAGATTCATAAGAAATCCCATCATGATAGCGGGGGCTATACCCGATGCTTCGATGGTAAGAATCTTGTTGACCTTGGTGCATGCAAATCGGCGGATAAACTCCACTGCGATGTCTTTCATCAGATTGGGGTCCATCTGATGGTTTATGAATTTGTCTACTTTGAGAATGCCACCAGGATAGCATTTCCCGTCTTTTAGAATTCGGTCTTTAAGAGCTTTCATAAATGATATTGCTTACGAATTATTTTACAATTTAAGGCTTGGTTAGGGCCATTTTCTTTCAGTTGGCAAAAATAGCAAATCTTTTTTAAAAATTGGCAATATGCCTGTGGTTTTTGCAAAACAATGCCTACTTTTGTACCTGTTAGCATTTGATAATGCAGCGTGAAGCAGATAAAAACTAATAGTAAAATGAGAATTATAATCATTGGAGCTGGCAATGTTGCTACGCATATTGCTCTGGCTTTGAAACGGGCTGGGTTGCCGCCAACTCAGATTTGGAGCCGCACGACGGAGTCGGCTCAAGCTTTGGCTGAGAGTGTTGGATGTTTGTATACGAATTGTCTTGACGACATAATTACAGATGCCGATGCCTGTATAATCAGTGTGAAGGACAGATATGTCAAGGACATTGCCGCACAGGTATGCAAAGGCCGCTGTCAGACTGTGTTTATGCATACGTCTGGTAGTGTTGGTTTGGATGTGTTTAATGATCTTTGTGATAGTTGTGGCGTGCTTTATCCTATGCAGACATTTAGTAAGGATAAAGAATTGGACTTTAAGAAAATACCATGTTTTGTTGAAGGAAATAATAAAACTTCTACAAAGATTATTATGAAATTGGCATCGACTATATCGAATAATGTTCACTACATGACGAGCGACGACCGTAAATGGTTGCATCTTGCTGCTGTTTTTGCGTGCAATTTCAGCAATGCCTGTTATGTTGTATCTGATGGTATATTGCGTCGTAATGGATTGGATTTCACTATTCTACAGCCATTGCTTGAAGAAACAATAAGCAAGTTGGGGACATTGGCTCCAATTGATGCTCAGACTGGTCCGGCAGTACGTGGCGACAAGAATATTCTAGATTCACAGGTTGCAATGCTAGCCGACAACGAAAGTGTGCAGAAACTATACATCAAAATGTCGGAAATAATAGCCGAACAGCAAAGTAATAAGAAATTAGAATCGGGTAAGTAAAACTTAGTATCGAGAAAATCATGATAAACTACGATTTGAAGAAAATCAAGGCTGTCCTGTTTGATGTCGATGGTGTACTCTCGGCTGAGACTATATTGTTAAGTTCCGAAGGCGAACCACTTCGTACGGTGAACATAAAGGACGGCTATGCCATTCAATTTGCATGTAAGGTTGGATTGCGCATTGCCATTATCACGGGGGGCAACACGGCAGCTGTACGCAAACGCTATGAGGGGCTTGGCGTGAAGGACATATGTATGGGTGCTGGCGTCAAGATTACGGCTTACGACGAACTGCTACAGCGATATGGTCTGGAAGACGAGGAGGTGATGTTCGTTGGCGATGACATTCCCGACTATCAAGTGATGAAGCGTGTTGGCTGTGCGTGCTGCCCCAATGATGCTTGCGACGATATTAAGAGCATTAGTACATATATAAGTGGCCGAATAGGCGGTCATGGCGTGGGGCGCGACGTAATAGAACAGGTGCTGCGGGCGCAAGGCAAATGGCTAAATGAAGATGCTGCTTTTGGTTGGTAGAAAGCTAAATTGGCATGAAACAATATAATAAATAAGGTGATGAGATTGTAATTAAAATAATATAAAGAAATATACAATGGAAATTATACTGGCAAGTAATTCGCCCCGTAGGAAGGAATTGCTCAATCAACTAGGACTTGATTTTGAAGTGAGGGTGATGAGTGGCATAGACGAGTCCTATCCCGACAACCTGCCATCGAAGGATGTTGCCGAATATATCGCGTCGAAGAAATCGTCGGCCTATTCGATAGCTTCTGCCGAACTCCTTATTACGGCTGACACAATAGTAGTCGTAGGACATGACATCTTGGGCAAACCTCATGATCGTGAGGATGCCTGCCGTATGCTGCGCGAAATAAGCGGCAAGACTCATCATGTAATAACTGGTGTATGCATAAGAACGGACAGCAAGCAAAGCCGATTCTCTGTGTCTACCGACGTGAAATTCAAAAATCTCACGGATGGTGAGATTGATTTCTATGTAGACCATTTCAAACCTTACGACAAGGCTGGAGCCTATGGCATTCAGGAGTGGATTGGCTTGGTTGGGGTTGAGTCTATCTCGGGTAGTTTCTATAATGTAATGGGGCTGCCCGTGCAGCGCATATATGAGGAATTGACTGCTTCGTTCGGTTTGAACTTGGATAGCATCAATCCGTAGTAGTAAAAAAATGTGACATATTTAATATATTTTAGACTCTATATTTCGCCTTAGAGATATTATTTATGTAATTTTGCGTGTGAAAAAGGTCGTAAGACCTATGTTTAATGAATTTAGAAAATTAATTATTACTGAAATGTCAGAATCAATAGATATCCGCCAACTTAATGCCCGGATAGAACAGCAAAGCAGTTTTGTCACCAATTTGGTGACCGGTATGAACCAGGTAATCGTAGGCCAGAAGCACCTTGTAGAGTCGTTGCTTATATCGCTTCTTAGTGATGGACACATCCTGCTGGAGGGTGTTCCGGGATTGGCAAAGACACTTGCCATCAAGACATTGTCAAGTCTTGTAGACGCAGACTTCAGCCGTATTCAGTTTACTCCCGACCTCTTGCCAGCCGACGTTATTGGTACATTGGTCTACTCGCAGAAGGACGAGTCTTTCCATGTGAAGAAGGGTCCTGTGTTTGCCAACTTCGTATTGGCCGATGAGATTAACCGTGCGCCAGCCAAGGTGCAGAGTGCACTGCTTGAGGCAATGCAGGAACATCAGGTAACAATCGGCGAGCAGACATTTGCTTTGCCTAAGCCTTTCCTCGTTATGGCTACACAGAACCCTATTGAGCAGGAGGGAACATATCAGTTGCCTGAGGCTCAAGTCGACCGTTTCATGCTTAAGGTGGTAATTGGTTATCCTACACTGGAAGAGGAAAAACAGATTATTCGTGAGAATATCAAGGGCGAGCTCAAAAACGTGCTGCCAGTGACTACTGCAGAGGAGATAATGAAGGCTCGTGCCGTAGTTGAGGACGTGTATATTGACGAGAAGATAGAGCAATATATTGCGGATATAGTGTTTGCATCGCGCTATCCCGAAAAGTATGGTCTGGCAGAAATCAAGGATATGATTACGTTTGGTGGTTCGCCACGTGCAAGTATCAGTCTTGCCAAGGCAGCCCGTGCTTATGCCTTCATCAAGCATCGTGGCTATGTAGTGCCTGAGGACGTACGTGCCGTTGTTCACGACGTTATGCGCCACCGTATTGGCCTCTCGTATGAGGCGGAGGCAAGCAATGTGACGAGCGAGGACATAGTATCAAAGATTATCAATAAGGTTGAAGTACCCTAAAAGGGTATAACGATCATTCGATTTATAATGGAAACTTCAGAAATATTAAAGAAAGTCCGCAAGATTGAGATAAAGACCCGCGGACTCAGCCAGAACATCTTTGCAGGCCAGTATCATTCGGCCTTCAAGGGTAGGGGAATGGCTTTCTCTGAGGTGCGTGAATATCAGTTCGGCGACGACGTTCGCGACATTGACTGGAATGTTACTGCGCGTTTCCGCAAACCGTTTGTCAAAGTTTTTGAGGAGGAGCGCGAGCTTACCGTAATGTTGATGATAGATGTATCAGGGTCTCTCTCGTTCGGTACGCGTCATTGCACTAAGTCGGATATGGCTGTCGAGATTGCGGCAACCATAGCCTTCAGTGCAATCCAGAACAATGACAAGATTGGCGTGATTTTCTTCTCCGACCGTATCGAGAAATTCATTCCTCCAAAGAAGGGGCGAAAGCATATCTTATATATTATACGTGAGATGCTCGACTTCAAGCCGCAGAGCACCAGAACCGACATAGGAGAAGCTATGGCTTTCTTCACACGAGCTATGAAGCGCCGTGCTACGGTGTTTGTACTCAGCGATTTTCTTGACAATAAAGACTTTTTACGACAAATGCAGATTGCCAGCCGTAAGCACGACATTATGGCCATACAGGTGTACGACGGATGGATGAAGAAACTGCCTGATGTAGGCTTGATGCGCATTGTCGATGCTGAGACAGGACACGAGATGTATCTTGACACGTCAAGCCGCAAGGTGCAGCGAATGCATGCACAATATTGGGCTGAATCGGAGGCAAAGCTGAAGGATGTCTTCTCGCGTTCGAAAATCGACTGGGTGTCGGTAGCGACTAACGACGATTATGTCAGAGCTATGATGCGTCTTTTCGGATCGCGTATTTAGAGATATTTACAGTCAGTCAAAACGTAAATAAAAAATAATGAGGATATTCATTTCATACATATTGTCATTGCTGTTCTGCGCCACTGTGTGCAATGCTCAGGACGTGACAGTAGAGTCAAAAATAGATTCCATAGCAATACTTATAGGCCAGCAGGCTCATTTGTCGGTAGAAGTGTCGGCAAAAGAAGGAGCTAACGTAGTGTTCCCGCATTTCAAGCGTTCGCAATATTATGTTCCTGGTGTTGAAGTGCTTGAAGAAACATCGTCCGAGCCAGTTGTCTCGGATGGCATTCTTAAGGTGAGCCATTCATATACGCTTACAAGTTTTGATGAGAAACTGTATCCGTTGCCAGGTGTCAAGGTGAAGGTGAACGGTAAGGTCTACACATCCAACCAGCTTGCTCTCAAGGTGGTGACATGTGATGTGGACACTCTTCATCCCGAAAAGTTCTTCCCTCCCAAGGATATACAGGACAATCCTTTCATGTGGAGCGAGTGGACTCCGCTGATGTGGTCGGCACTTGCTGTTATAGTGTTGTGTCTGGCTTTTGCCTATCTGTTGCAACGTTTGAAGCACAACAAGCCAATCATAGCCAAGATACGCATTGTGAAGGTTGTACCTCCACATCAGAAAGCGCTCAATGAGATAGAAAACCTTAAGAAGGTGAACTTTGAGTCGACCGATGACCAGAAGGAATATTACACAAAGCTAACCAAGGCTTTGCGTAAGTATATTAAGGAGCGTTTCGGATTCAATGCTATGGAGATGACAAGTTCGGAGATTATAATGCACCTCAAGGCCAATGGCGATGAGAGTATGATGAACGAACTGCAGGAACTCTTCATGACAGCTGATTTGGTGAAGTTTGCCAAATATTCTTCATTGCTAAACGAGAAGGACATGAATCTCGTCAACGCCATAAACTTTATCGACAAGACGAAACGCGACGACGTTCCGACTGAGGAGAAGATTATGCCTACGCTGAGCGACGACGAGAAGAAGACCAACAAGAACCACAGAGTGATAAAGTCGTTACTGTGGCTGATTGGCATAGCAGCATTTGTTCTGGTGGTTTACATAGTCTACAACGCATGGCTGTTGCTGGAATAAGAAAAACGAATGACAATGGAATTTGCTAATAAAGAATACTTTATACTCATCTTACTGTTGATTCCGTACATTGTATGGTATCTTTTATATCGTAAGAAAAGCGTGCCCTCAATGCGTGTCAGTACAGCCGAAGCCTATCGTTACGGATACTGTACATGGCGTACACGTCTGGTGCACGTTCCGTTGGTGTTGCATTGCATCTGCTACACATTGCTCGTATGCGTATTGGCTCGTCCTCAGACACGTAATGCGTGGGATACTAAGTCGGTAGAGGGCATTGACATAATGCTTGCAATGGACGTTTCGACTTCCATGCTTGCCGAAGATCTCAAGCCCAACCGTCTTGAGGCTGCTAAGAATGTGGCTGCAGAATTCATAGCCGGACGTCCTAACGACAATATAGGTCTTACCATTTTCGCCGGCGAATCGTTCACACAGTGTCCTATGACTACCGACCATACATCTCTGTTGTATATGATGCAGTCGGTGCGTACTGACATTGCTGCCAGAGGCATCATTTCTGACGGAACAGCCATTGGTATGGGCTTGGCAAATTCTGTGTCACGTCTGAAGAATTCAAAGGCCAAGAGCAAGGTGGTAATCTTGCTTACCGACGGTAGTAACAATATGGGCGACATCTCTCCTATGACGAGTGCTGAGATTGCCAAGAGCATGGGCATAAGAGTTTATACTGTCGCTGTAGGTACAAATAAGGTGGCTCCCTACCCGGTGCCAGTGGCTGGAGGTATACAGTATGTAAACATGCCTGTAGAGATTGACACTAAGACACTCGAAGAAATTGCCCATACAACAGGTGGCAGCTCTTATCGTGCCACCAACAACAAAGAGTTGTCAAAGATTTACAAGGACATCGATACACTTGAGAAGACCAAGATGGACGTAAAGCGTTTTTCAAAGCGTTATGAGGCTTACCAGCCGTTCCTTCTCTTGGCTGTCATCTTGCTGCTTGTAGAGATAGTCTTGAGAAACACAGTACTTCGTAAAATACCATAAAGCGAAACAGTATGTTTAAATTTGCTGACCCATCATATCTATGGCTGCTGGTAGCCGTAGTCTTTCTTGTCGTACTTAGATTCTATAATCTATGGAAACGTCGCCGTCTGATGTCGCGTCTTGGCGACAAACAGCTGTTGGCGGCAATGATGCCCGATGTGTCCAGAGGGCGTCCTACAGTTAAGTTTTGGCTACTTATAAGTGCATTGGCACTTATGATTGTTATGCTTGCTCGTCCTCAAATGGGGTCGAAAATAGCCAATGACAAGCGCAATGGAATCGAGACGATAATAGCCATGGACATAAGCAACTCTATGCTTGCCCAGGATGTTGTGCCGTCGAGACTCGACAAGAGCAAGATGCTTGTAGAGAGCCTTGTCGACAATTTCACAAACGACAAGATAGGTCTTGTAGTCTTTGCTGGCGATGCCTTCGTGCAGTTACCTATTACAAATGATTATGTGTCGGCCAAAATGTTTCTTCATGACATTAGTCCGTCGCTTATAACAACACAGGGCACCGACTTAGCCCGTGCCATCAATCTTTCGGCAAGCAGTTTCACACAGCAGCAGGGGGTAGGACGTGCCATTATTGTCATTACCGACGGTGAAGATCATGAGGGTGGTGCCGAGGAAGCAGTGAAGGCTGCACGCAAGAAGGGCATAAATGTGTTCATATTGGGTATAGGTAGCACCAAGGGTGCACCAATCCCAGTAGGTGGCGATTATCTCAAGGACGCTTCGGGCAATGTTGTTATGTCGGCCCTCAATGAGGATATGTGTCGTAGTCTTGCTCAGGTTGGCAGCGGATCATATATCCATGTGGACAATACCAATGACGCCCAGGAGAAACTGAACAGTGAATTGGCAAAACTTCAGAAGGGCACCACACAGGATGTGGTGTATAGTGAGTATGCCGACCAGTTTCAGGCTTTCGGCCTAATTGTAATCTTGCTTTTAATTGTAGAAGCTTGCTTGCTTGAGGCCAAGAACCCACGATTCAAAAATGTTTTTCTTTTCAAGAAGAAGGCTTAAATAGAAGAAGGCTTAAATAATTCCATAATTAAGATACAATATGAGAATTGCTATAGTTATAATTATGTTGATAGCTTCGGTGGTGGACATCAGTGCCCAGTCGGACCGTCGTTGTATACGCAGTGGCAACCGTCAGTATCGCCAGCAGAATTTTGTTAAGGCAGAGGCTGAGTATCGTAAGGCTGTTTCAGCTAATAGTACCAATACTCAGGCTTTATACAATCTTGGCTGTGCCTTGATGATGCAGAACAAGGACTCATTGGCAACAGTACAGTTTGAGAAAGCCGGACGCCTTGAGAAAGACCCTAAGCGCAAGGCTATGGTCTACCATAATATCGGATTTATCTGCCAGAACCATCGTCTATATTCTGAGGCAATCGAAGCATACAAGGAGAGTCTTCGAAATAATCCGTCAGACAATGAGACACGCTACAATCTTGAATTGTGCAAGCGCTTGAACAAGTCGAACAAGCAACAGCAAAAACAACAAAACAAGCAGAATAACGACAACAAGAAAAAAGACGATAAGAAGAAAAAGGAAGAAAAGAACAAGTCGCAGCAGAAAAATCCTGAAGATCAAAGGCAGAAGATGAGCAAGGACAATGCTGAGCAACTGCTTAATGCTGCCATGCAAAACGAGCAGGCTACGCAGCGCAAGGTTAAGGAAGCGCAACGTGCTGGCAAGTCTAAACGTCTTGAGAAAAACTGGTAGTAAGAATACAAACTTTCAATGAGAAAGCTAATGACAAAGCTAAATAGAATGAAACGGTCTATATTGTTTTATGTTCTGTGCGTATTTACGTTATGTACCTACGCACAGGGCATTTCTGTTTCTGCACCGTCGCATGTTGCGACAGGCGAGAATTTCCGTCTAACGTATAGTGTTAATGCTCAAAGTGTGGACGACTTCCGGGCTGCAAACATTCCTTCGGGTCTTGAGGTGATAGCAGGTCCATATACGTCCTATCAGTCGAGCTATCAAATGATAAATGGCCATACAAGTCGTTCGGCAAGTGTCACATATACCTATACTCTGTATGCAGAGAAGGCAGGCACCTATACAATTCCTGGTGCGCGAGCAAAGGTAGATGGCAAGACCATCAGTTCGCATTCAGTACACATTAAGGTGTCGGGAGCAGCAAAGAGTGGTGGTTCGTCGGCTCCTAAGAATCATGAGGACGAGAGTTACGATGTCAACAATACTGGTCATATCTCTGCCAAAGACCTCTTTGTAAAGGTTAGTGCCAATAAAAAGCGTGTTCACGAACAGGAACCGATACTGCTGACATACAAGGTTTACACTCTTGTCGATTTGACTTCGCTCGACGGCAAGATGCCAGACCTTACTGGTTTTCATACACAGGAAATAAAACTGCCACAGCAGAAGAGTTTCCATGTAGAGAAGGTTAACGGTCGTAATTATCGTTGTGTCACGTGGAGCCAGTATGTAATGTATCCGCAGATGACAGGCAAACTACAGATTCCGAGTATAACATTCAAGGGTGTAGTAGTGGCACGTAACAATGCAGTAGACCCCTTTGAGGCTTTCTTCAACGGTGGTTCGGGTTATGTGGAGATAAAGCGTGACATCGTGGCTCCAAGTCTGAACATAGAGGTAGTTCCGCTTCCTGCCAAGCCAGTCAACTTCAGTGGTGGCGTGGGCCGTTTCAATATTTCAGCCCAGCTTCTTGGACGTGGTTCATATAAGGAGGGCGACCCCGTTACTTTGCGTGTTGTGATAGGTGGCAATGGCAACCTTAAGCTTGTAAAGCAGCCGGTAGTAAATTTCCCAAAAGATTTTGACAGGTATGATCCTAAGGTAACAGACCGTACCCGTCTTACTGCAAATGGTATTGAAGGCAATATGGTTTACGACTATCTTGTTGTACCACGCAACCAAGGCAAATACACTATTCCTTCGGTAGAACTGAATTATTACGATGTTGCTGCCGATACATATAAGACTGTCCGTACCCAGCCAATTGAAATAAATGTTGCTAAGGGCGACGGACGCAAGTCGTCTGTGAGCGACTATTCTGGTGTTGAGTCATCTGATATTCGTGCAATCAAGACTGGCGAAGCCACTTCTGGCAAGGGATATTCGTTCTATCGTTCAGCGTCTTACTGGTTGGGGCTTATTCTGCCTTTTGTATTCTTTGTAAGTGTGCTCGTTTACCATCGCAATCGAGTACGTGATAATGCCGACGTAGCACGTATGAAGGGCAAGCGCGCCAATAAGGTTGCCACCAAACGTCTGAAGAAGGCTCTGCAACTACTTAATGCTGGTCGTCAGAACCTGTTCTACGACGAGACCTTGAGAGCATTGTGGGGTTATGCCGGCGACAAGTTGAATATGCCGGTCGAACAACTCTCGCGCGAAAATATCGCCGCAAAGCTTGAAGAGCGTGAGATTAGCCGTGACACTATTGACAAGTTCATTGCTGCTCTTGACGAGTGTGAGTTTGAGCGTTATGCTCCAGGTGATGTAGGTGGCAATATGATGAAAACATACGATACAGCTATGATAGCTATTACTGACATTGAGGGTGACTTGAAGACCTCGCGTGGCAAACGCAGTGCACAAACAGCGTCAACACTATCGGTTATAATCATCGGTTTTGTTTTGTCGTTGTGCAGTGTCGAAGTCTTTGCTGTCAATAAGGCAGATGCCGATTCTGCTTATACTAGCGGTAATTATATTCAGGCAGCCAGGATTTACAACGAGCTGTTGAAGGTTGACGAAAGTGCAACTCTTTATTATAATTTAGGCAATGCCTACTATCGATTAGGCAATATCGGTCAGTCGGTAGTGGCGTATGAGAAGGCTCTGCGCCTCGCTCCTCAGGATGATGACATACGTGCCAATCTCAAATTTGTCCACAGTAAGACCATCGACCGCGTGTCTTCGGGTTCGCGTATGTTCTTTGTCGATTGGTATGAGTCGATGCTCAATCTTTGTGGCATAGATGGTTGGGGCGGCATTGGTGTAGCTTCGTTCATTGTAATGCTTCTGCTTATTGCTGTCTATTTCCTATGTGGTAGGGTAGTGCTGCGTAAGGTGGGCTTCTATGGAGCGTTGCTTTCGTTCGTCATATTCATTATGTCCAATCTTTTTGCTTGGCAGCAGCTGCGTGCATTCAATGCTCACGATCGTGCTGTTGTAGTGCGTCCGTCTGCACAAATCAGAAAGACTCCTTCAGATACAAGTGCAAGTGCCTTTGTGCTTCATGAGGGCACGTCGGTAGTCATTACAGATAGCTTGATGAAGGGATGGTTGGGCATCCGTCTTGACGATGGTCGTGAGGGATGGATTAAGAGCAATCAGGTAGAAGTGATATAATTCAAGATTTTACAAATAATATAAATAAAACCATTCGCAATAATGCTGTTAGATATCCAGACGTTTTTGGCAAACGACAGGCTTGTCCTGTCATGGTTTAACGGTAGCAACTCTGTCTTTCTCGACGGATGGATGTCTGCCCTTACGTCAGGCTTTACATGGTTGGCGTTGTATGCGTCGCTGTTCTATCTTGTGGTCAAGAACAATGAGACAATGGGACAGATAATGCTTGTTGTAGGTTGTGCTTTAGCTTGTGTGGGATTGGCTGATATTATGGCCGATGTCATAGTAAAGCCTCTGGTAGAGCGTTGGCGACCGAGCAACGATCCCATCTTTAAGTATGATGTGTCGGTAGTGGATGGCTATCGTGGAACGTCTTATGGATTTTTCTCGGCACATGCAGCAAATACATTCTCCTTAGCATTGTTTTTCTGTATGCTTGTGAGGAGTCGGGTGTTGAGTGTAGCGCTTGTACTTTGGTCGTTTGTCAACTGCTATACCCGTATGTATCTTGGCCTTCATTATCCTTCAGATATTGTTTGCGGTCTTCTTTGGGGCAGTGTATGTGCTATAGGAGTCTATTATTTTTATTTGCGAGTGAGCCGCCGAATGTTTGGTGAGGACAATTACGTATCGACTCAGTACACGTCAACGGGCTACCGACTTTGTGATGTCGACATTGTAGTTTTTGTGCTCGTTTCTACAGTTCTCATCACCTTATTCAAGGCTTTGTTTATTTATTAAGACCATATTATAGAATTTCAGTTAGATAAAAATAGAAAATGGAAACAAAACGTATACATATTAAGGACTACAATTATTCTCTTCCTGACGAGCGTATAGCCAAGTTCCCGCTTGCTCAACGCGACCACAGCAAGTTGCTTCTTTATAAGCATGGTGAGGTGTCGGAAGATGTCTTCTATAATATTCCAAATCATTTGCCGGAGGGGGCTCTTATGGTGTTCAACAACACCAAGGTAATCCAGGCACGTCTGCACTTCCGTAAGTCTACGGGTGCACTCATCGAGGTGTTTCTGCTCGAACCTTATGTACCTGTCGACTATGAGCAGATGTTTCAGACTACCGGTTCGTGTTCTTGGCTTTGCATGATAGGCAACTTGAAGAAATGGAAGGGTGAGACATTGCGTCGTACTTTTGATGTAAAGGGTCGTGAGGTGACACTCAATGCCGAGCGACGTGAAGATGTAGGCAAGAGCTATCGTGTCGATTTCTCATGGGATGATAATACTGTATCTTTTGCCGAATTGCTCGACTCTGTAGGCGAGTTACCAATTCCTCCTTATCTTAATCGTGAGACTCAGGAGAGTGACAAGACAACTTATCAGACAGTATACTCTAAAATCAAGGGCTCCGTGGCTGCTCCTACGGCTGGTCTGCACTTTACATCAGACGTGCTCGCATCGCTCGACAATCACGGTATTGATCGTGAGGAGGTGACGCTACATGTTGGGGCTGGAACATTCAAGCCTGTAAAGTCAGAGGAAATACAGGATCACGAGATGCATACCGAGTACATATGCGTGCATCGTCAGACTCTCGAAAAACTCATTAAGCATAATGCATGTGCCATTGCCGTTGGCACTACGAGTGTTCGCACGCTTGAAAGTCTTTACTATATGGGTGTTAAGCTTGAGAAGAATCTTGACATCTCTGAAGATGAATTGCACGTATGTCAGTGGGAGCCTTATGAAGATGAAACCTTCGAAATGGCAGCTAAAGTTACGCCTCTTAAGGCCATACAGAACATTCTTGCTTATCTCGACCGCCACTCGCTTAATTCGCTTCATTCAAGTACGCAGATAATCATTGCCCCAGGCTATGAATATAAGATAGTAAAGATGCTCGTTACTAATTTCCATCAGCCACAGTCTACGTTGCTATTGCTCGTGAGTGCATTCCTGCATGGAGATTGGCACAAGATATACGATTATGCTTTGGCGCACGACTTCCGATTCTTGAGCTACGGAGACAGTTCATTGCTCATACCTTAATGTGTGAGTAGTTCATATTTTATTTAATAAAGAAAACACGTTACAATTATGAAAATAGGTGATAAAGTACAGTTCCTCAGCGAAATTGGCGGTGGAAAGATTGCTGGATTTCAAGGCAAGGACATAGCCTTGGTTGAGGACGAAGACGGATTTCAGATTCCAACTCCCATTTCCGACCTTGTTGTGACCAGTAGTGGCGAAGAATATTCTTCATCGCGTTCGGTAGTCAAGAAGGGTGGGGCAGAACAGGCTTCCGAAACTGCCGACCCCGACACGTTCAATATGTCGGTAAAGGCTAAAATCAACGCTACAATTGATGATGAATTTATAGAGGAGGAAGAATATGATGCTGCCGACCGTGAGATTACCTATCGTGCTAAGGTAGAGGAGCGCAAGGGAGGCAACGTGCTTAACCTCTATTATGCTTTTGTGCCAGAGGATGTCAAGAATTTCTCGAAATCAACATTCGCTTGCTATCTTGTCAACGACAGCAACTACTATGTACATTATCTCTATATGAGTGTTGACGGCCATTCGTTCCGCTTGCGCGGTGAAGGCGAACTTGAGCCCAATACTAAGCTCTATATTGAAAGCTTTGCACTCGACCAGCTCAACGAAATCGACCGTGTACGATTCCAGCTTCTCTCGTTCAAGCGTGATAAGGATTTCGTAGCCAAACCGGTTTGCGATGTTCAGTTCCGTATTGACAAGGTGAAGTTCTACAAGTTGCATACATTCCAGTCAAACGATTTCTTCGAGACTCCTGCTCTGCTCTATCCCGTGGTGAAAAACGATGAGGTAGCACAGCTCAAACCTATTGAGGCTGAAAAACTTATATATGTAGAATCTGATGAGATTGAAACTAAGAGCAAGAAAGATGTTCAATCTAATGTTTCTTACAGCAAGTTGAAGGGACTTGAATCGCTCAATACTCCAAAGCACGCCAAGTCGAAAAAATCATCCAATGAGCCTCTTGTTGTCGACCTCCATGCTAACGAACTCCTTGAGACTACTGCAGGAATGGGTACATCTGACATATTGAACTATCAGCTCGACTACTTCCGTAGAACCCTTGAGGAGAACAAGCATAATAAAGGACTCCATATTGTGTTCATTCATGGCAAGGGCGAAGGCGTGCTTCGTCATGCTATAATCAATGAGTTGCGCTATCGTTATAAGAATTATCCCTATCAGGACGCCTCTTTCCAGGAATATGGTTATGGGGCTACACAGGTAACAATCAGATAATAAAGAAATGAAGTACGGTTACATCACAGTTGCGTCTGCCATTCCTTCGGTGAAGGTTGCTGATGCCGATTACAATATAAAGCAAATAGAGAGTCTCACAGCTCAGGCTGAAGGTAAAGGGGCTGAGATTATCGTATTCCCTGAACTTTCAGTCACGGGCTACACTTGTCAAGACCTCTTTGCACAACAGACGCTTATTGAGCAAGCAGAAATGCAGATTCTGCAGTTGCTCGACTTCTCTCGCAAACTCGATATTATCTGCGTTGTGGGAGCGCCAGTGTGTATTGGTTCTGGGCTGTACAACTGCGCTGTAGTGTGCCAGCATGGCAATATCCTTGGTATTGTGCCCAAGCGTTATCTGCCTAATTACGCTGAATTCTATGAAAAGCGTTGGTTTGCTTCTGTTGACGATATTGTACGTCCTACAGAAGTACGTTTTGCTGGCAACACTATTACCGTACAACCTGGTATTCAGCTGTTCCAGACTTGCGACGGAGTGAAGTTTGGCATAGAACTGTGTGAGGACCTTTGGGCACCAGTTCCACCGTCAAACGACATTGCTCTCGCAGGAGCAGATATTATTCTCAATCTTTCTGCAAGCGACGACCTTATAGGCAAGAATGCCTATCTGCGTTCTCTTCTCTGCCAGCAGAGTGCTCGCTTGATATGTGGTTACGTATATAGCTCATGTGGATTTGGCGAGAGTACTCAGGATGTTGTCTATGGTGGCAATGCGTACATTTGCGAGAATGGAACTATGGTGGCAGAGTCGGAGCGTTTTGCTCTTGACGAACAACTCGTGATAAATCAGATTGATGTAGACAAGTTGCGCACCGAACGCCGTAAGAACACATCGTTCGTACAGGCAAGTGCCAATAATGATAATCCGGTGACTATCATTTCTACAGATGCCGTAGAGCCTCGCGACTTTTCTCTTATGCGTAGCGTCAATCCTCATCCATTCATACCTACAAGCAATGATATGTTTGCTTCTTGCGATGAGATTTTCTCTATTCAGGTATGTGGTCTTGCCAAACGCCTTGTACACACATGCTCCAAGCGTGTGGTACTTGGCATAAGTGGTGGCTTGGACTCTACTCTTGCGCTGCTGGTATGTGTCAAGACATTCGACAAGCTTGGCTACGACCGTAAGGGAATAGTTGGTGTCACTATGCCCGGCTTCGGCACTACCGACCGTACCTACAACAATGCCATCTCGCTCATGCAGAGCCTCGGCATCACAATACGCGAGATACCGATAGCCAAGAGCGTAACTCAACATTTCGAGGATATCGGCCACGACATAAATGTGCATGACGTGACATACGAGAATGGCCAGGCACGTGAGCGTACGCAGATACTCATGGACCTCAGCAACAAGTTGGGCGGCTTAGTCATTGGTACGGGCGACCTTAGCGAACTTGCACTTGGTTGGGCAACATACAATGGCGACCACATGTCAATGTATGGGGTCAATGCCAGCATACCCAAGACCCTCATACGCTATCTTGTAGGCCATGTAGCCAATAATAGTATCGACGAACAGTCGCGTCTGACGTTGCTCGACATTATCGATACTCCGATTTCGCCAGAACTTATCCCTGCCGACGAGGATGGCAACATCAGCCAGAAGACCGAGGATCTTGTAGGCCCATATGAACTGCACGACTTCTTCCTCTATCATTTCCTGCGTTTCGGATTCCGTCCGTCCAAGCTCTTCATGCTTGCTCGTCATGCCTTCAGTGTAGAGACTTACGATGATGATGTAATCAAGCATTGGTTGCGTACTTTCATTCGACGTTTCTTCCAGCAGCAGTTCAAGCGCTCGTGCCTGCCCGACGGTCCGAAGGTTGGTAGTGTTTCACTCTCGCCACGCGGCGACTGGCGCATGCCCACCGATGCAGCATCCGCTCTGTGGCTTGCAGAATGTGATACACTTTAGGTAGATAAATTCCACTAAATGACATTAAATGGAACAGACAGCCAAAGCAAAGAAGGCTCCCGTGTATCTGACCAAAATCTCGCGCGAAACATTCGACAAACTGAAGGAGCAGATCTTGCACGTGCTTGTCGTAGAGAAACGCTATCGCGAAAGTGGTTTCTCAGCCCATCAGTTAGCTGAGATGCTGCATACCAATACGCGCTATGTTTCTATCGTGCTCAGCGTGCGCTATCATGCCAACTTTGCGCAGTTTATAAACAAGCTGCGCATTGAAGAGGCAATGGCTTTGTTGCAAGACCAACGTTATGCCAATCTACGCATTGAGGAGATTTCTGATATGGTTGGGTTTGCCAATCGTCAGTCGTTCTATAGAGCTTTCTGCCAGATTGTGGGCAAGACTCCTCGACAGTATCAGGAGCAACTGTAATAAATATCATTAACTGAACTTTAGCAAGTTCAGAGAATTCAGAAGTTAAAGAAGTTAGCGCTCCCTACGGTCGCTAGAAATTTTTGCTAAGGCAAGCGGCAAAGCCGAGCGATAGCCATTACTCTTTTTGCTGAATATTCAGCTATAAGGCATACGGCTTTAAATTCTATAACTTCTGAACTTGCGAAAGTTCGATCATTAATTACAATGACAGAACAATTCAACTATACCGACGAGCGTTTTGCCGACATACAGATGCTCCGCTATCGTCTCGACGGATTTGAGAGTCTGACGCTTCGTCAGAAACTATATATTTATTATCTCGCTAAGGCTACACTGTGCGGTCGTGACATTACGACCGACCAGTTTGGCCGATATAATCTACGCATACGCTTCTTGCTTGAGGCTGTCTATAAGGGCTACTCTGGCAATCGTCAGACGGACGAGTTTTGTGCCGTTGTCGATTATTTGAAGCGTGTGTGGTTTGCCAATGGCATCTATCATCACTATGGATGCGAGAAGTTCATACCCGATTTCAGCGAAGAATACTTTCGCGGCATCGTCATGGCAACCATTCCCGACAGCGCATGGGTCAGCAACGAATTGAACGAATTGTGCCCCATAATGTTCAATCCTGCCATCATGCCCAAGCGCGTCAATCAGCGTGCTGGCGATGACATTGTAAAGACCTCGGCTTGCAATTTTTATGACAATGTAAGTCAGAAAGAGGTGGAGAACTATTATGCACAAATGCGCAATGCCGACCCAGATAAAGCTACTCCAATTTCTTATGGACTGAATTCTACGTTACGTCGTACAGACAACGGTTCTATCGTAGAGGAAGTATGGCGTGAAGGTGGCTTGTATGGCAGTGTGATCAAACAGATTATTTACTGGCTTACAAAGGCTTCTGCTGTGGCTGAAAATGAGCAACAGGTTGAAATTATAAGTCTTCTTATAGAATATTACCGCACTGGCGACCTCCATGTTTTCGACAAGTATTCTATAGAATGGTTGAAGGAGCATGAGGGACGTATCGACTTTATCAATGGTTTCATTGAGGTATATGGCGACCCGCTTGGACTGAAAGGTTCGTGGGAGGGTATTGTACACTATAAAGACCCGGTAGCAACGCAGCGCACACTTACTCTTTCTGGCAATGCACAGTGGTTTGAAGACCACTCTCCGGTTGACCCTCGATTCCGTAAACCAAAGGTTGTTGGCGTTACTGCCAATGTGGTTTGTGCTGCAATGCTTGGTGGCGATGAGTATCCGTCAACGGCTATTGGCATCAATTTGCCCAATGCTGATTGGATACGTGCTCAATATGGTTCCAAGAGTATCACTATAGGCAATCTGACACATGCTTACAATCAGGCGTCACGAGGCAATGGCTTTATTGAGGAATTTGCAATCAACGACGAGTCTACTCGCTCTCTCATCAGTCTCTATGGAGATTTATGCGACGATTTGCATACCGACCTCCACGAGTGTCTCGGTCATGGTTCTGGACAGTTATTACCTGGTGTCTCTGCCGACGCTCTTGGCTCATATGGCTCAACAATAGAGGAGGCACGTGCCGACCTCTTCGGATTATACTACATCGCTGACCCGAAACTTGTGCAACTTGGACTTACCCCCAATGTCGAAGCCTATCGTTCTCAGTATTATACATACATGATGAACGGTCTGCTTACTCAGCTCACACGCATCAAGCCTGGCCACCAGATTGAGGAGGCTCACATGCGCAATAGAGCCCTCATCGCACGATGGGTACTCAGTCATTACCCCAATGCCGTACAGCTTGTGCTGCAGGAAGGCAAAACCCGTGTGCAGATTTCCGACTATGAGCACCTACGCGAAGCCTTCGCTGCCCTACTCGGCGAGATACAGCGCATAAAGAGCGAGGGCGACTATGAGGCTGCCAAGACTCTTGTCGAGGAATACGCCATAGATGTCGATGCCGACTTGCACACAGAGTTGCTCGAACGCTATCGTTCTCTCGGCATTGCACCATACAAGGGTTTTATCAACCCACGTATGACGCTAATCACTGACACTGACGGAACTCCCACAGATGTCGTTGTTGACTACAGCGAGAAGTACGATGAACAGATGATGCGCTACTCGCGCGAGTATACCTCAAACTCATGAAAGAACAATATATTTTATGGAAACATCCGAACAGGTAAAACAGATAAAACGTTCGTTTAGATTGTTTATGAACGGAGTCACTGCTGCCTCGATGCGCAGCAAGGGACTTAACTATAAGATAAATTGGGGCGTTCAATTGCCCGATTTAAAACGTATGGCGGCTCAGTATGGACACAATGCAGAATTGGCGTCTGCATTGTGGGCTGAGAGTGGGGTGAGAGAGTGCCGGTTGTTGGCTACGCTGATAATGCCTGCCGACAAAATGTCTTCCGATGAAGCTATTGATTGGGCAACGTCTGCCGATATAACATCCGAGATAATGGAGATGGCTGTGTTCAATCTGTTCCAGCATCTTCCGTATGGCGATAGTCTTGCACACACCATGCTTAATAACGACAATATGATAATCCGTGCCGGAGCCTACCATCTTGTGTGTAGGTTGCTCAAACGTGGCTGTTCCGTCAGTGCTGCTACTATAGAAAAACTTCTTGACGTGGCTCGTATCGACACTCAGACAACCGACCGACAATTGCTTCGTGCACTCGTATCGTGCTTGCAATATATGGCGTCTACAGACCATACTCAGGCCAAAACAGCTGCCACAGTACTGAATGACGCTGGATTTGACGCTTTTTAGCATATCTTCTTGGTTGAATTGCCAAAAAAACGTAACTTTGCAACATGATGCAAGAAGATGCTATACAAAATGCACATGCTACACTAGCTCGAAGCTTGCAGGCCACGAACAGTCGCTGTACACCCGAACGGCGAGCCATACTTGATGCGGCATGCTCTATGGAAGCTCCTTTCTCTATAGCAGACATTTCAACTAAGTTGACAAACGAAGGTTTTAAGGTCAGTCGGGCCACACTTTACAACACGCTACGGCTGCTTGTCGATTTGCGACTTATAGTATGTCTTAGAATGCAAAACTGTACACGCTACGAAGTGGTTGACCCTACGCGTGCAAGATGCCGACAGGTTTGTACAGTGTGTGGACGTACGACGGATATCTGTGCGCCTACCGAAGTGGCACTGCTGCCTGGAGCTAAGACGCGACGGTTTCGTCCCACAGCTTATGCACTCTACGTATTTGGTCTGTGTGCTTCATGCCAGCGACGAGCGTGTCAAGACGCAAATATTAACAAAAAACATACTCGGTCCTCAGGGACAGAGAAAGAAAAATAAGGAAATATATGAACAAAGGAAAAGTTGACGTCCTGCTCGGATTGCAGTGGGGCGACGAAGGTAAGGGCAAGGTTGTTGACGTCCTCACCCCGAAGTATGATGTGATCGCACGTTTCCAGGGCGGTCCTAATGCAGGCCACACACTTGAGTTTGAAGGCCAGAAGTATGTACTCCGCAGCATCCCGTCAGGCATTTTCCAGGGAGGCAAGGTCAACATCATCGGCAACGGCGTGGTACTCGCTCCCGACCTCTTCATGCAGGAGGCTAAGGATCTTGAGAAGAGCGGACACGACCTTAAGAGCCGTCTGCACATCTCTAAGAAGGCTCATCTCATTATGCCCACACACCGTGTGCTCGACGCTGCCATCGAAGCCTCTAAGGGCAAGAACAAGGTGGGTACTACAGGCAAGGGCATAGGTCCTACATACACCGACAAGGTGTCGCGTAGCGGACTCCGTGTAGGCGATATCCTCGACAATTTCCAGGAGAAATACGAGGCACACAAGGCTGCCCACCTAAAGCAGATAGCAGCCCTCGGCTATACCGACTTCGACATCACCGAGACCGAGAAGACATGGATGGAAGGCATCGAATACCTCAAGCAGTTCCAGATTGTCGATTCGGAGCACGAAATCAATCGCGTACTGCGCTCTGGCAAGGACATCCTCTGTGAGGGTGCTCAGGGCACAATGCTCGACGTCGACTTCGGCTCATATCCTTTTGTGACTTCTTCTAATACCATCTGTGCCGGTGCTTGCATCGGATTGGGCATCGGTCCTAACCGTATTGGCAACGTATACGGCATCATGAAGGCTTATTGCACACGTGTCGGTGCAGGTCCTTTCCCCACAGAGTTGTTTGACGAGACTGGCGGCAAGATTCGCGACCTTGGCCACGAATACGGAGCCGTTACAGGTCGTGAGCGCCGTTGCGGATGGTGCGACCTCGTACAGCTTAAGTACTCTGTCATGATCAACGGTGTCACCGAACTCATCATGATGAAGAGCGACGTGCTCGACAGCTTCCCCGTTGTCAAGGCTTGTGTAGCCTACGAGTTGCCCGATGGCACACAGACTACTGAGCTGCCTTACGAACTGTATGATGCCAAGCCCGTATATAAGGAATTCAAGGGATGGAATACAGACATGACACGCTTCACAAGCGAGGATCAGTTCCCCGAAGAGTTCAATGCCTACGTCAAGTTTCTCGAGGAGTACCTTGAGACACCAATACGCATAATCTCAATAGGCCCCGACCGCGACCAGACAATCGTTCGCAAATAATAATACACTGAACTTTCGCAAGTATAGAGAATTCAGAAGTTAAAGGAGTTAAGAGGTGAAGCCAAATGCTTTTAGTGTTATAAAGCAAGAACTAATGGCTTCACTCCTTAACTCCTTTCGCTTGCGAATGTTCAATCCTCGCGCATGCACGCATATATTTGCGTCGCAAATAAGTGACATGTAAAACTTATTATATAAGTAAGTAATCTAAATTATTTTATTGCTGTCCGGTAAATAATTATCTACCCTTATATTGCTTTATTGTTCAGTGTTTTATTGCAATATTTTCCAAATAAGGCTTTATATACCATGCTGGCTGAACCATATTGTTAGTTTTACATGACTGCAATAATTAAATGTATCTTACAGGTCATTATTGACATTTTGAAAGCGAAAGAATGAATACGTTATCATCCCCCGATGAATACGTTATCGTTGGCATATGAATACGTTATCGTTGGCATATGAATACGTATTCGTATTAGGAGACAGATACAAGCGTCTCAGAATAAGTAACAGTTCAGAATTATCTTAATATAATAAATAAGAGGAGGGTGCGTCAAAACTCATACTGCTTTTTTATATTTAACAATTGTAGGAGGTTATGACGTCTTCGCCATAACCTGTGCAAGGAAACGGCACCAGCAATTAATATTGTAATGTCATTTGAGATTTGTCAACTGCACAGACTATGGCGGGATACCATAGCCTCCTATGGTTTGTGTTTTGTTTACGAAACTTTCGTTTAGGGTCCTTGTGAATCCTTGCCCTGTTATTGTTGTTGTGGGGTTTATGAGATGTGATTTAGCAATGGTGTTGGTGGATATTTAACGTTAAATTTTATTTCTTTCGTCATAAATTCAGAGTGCAAGCAGCAGGGTATTCAATATATTTTTTGTACCTTTGTAGCTATGTTTTGATTCTTGCTGAAAATCAGCAAACATTATTAACGATTAAATAATATATTGTATGTCAGCAAATTACACAAAGCCCTCAATACCTAAAGGCACGCGCGACTTCTCTCCGGTGGAGATGGCAAAGCGCAACTACATATTCGACACAATACGCGAAGTATACGCCCTGTATGGCTTCCAGCAGATAGAAACCCCTGCCATGGAGACCCTTTCTACGCTTATGGGCAAGTATGGCGAGGAGGGCGACAAACTGCTCTTCAAGGTGCTCAATTCGGGCGACTATCTTGCCAAACTCTCCGACGACCAGCTCTTGCAGCGCAATCCGCTGCATCTTGCAACAAAGCTCTGCGAGAAGGGCTTGCGCTACGATCTGACAGTTCCGTTTGCACGATACGTAGTGCAGCATCGTGACGAAATTCAGCTGCCGTTCAAGCGCTATCAGATACAGCCCGTATGGCGTGCCGACCGTCCGCAGAAGGGCCGTTATCGCGAATTCTACCAGTGCGACGCCGACATTGTTGGTTCTGACTCGCTGCTCAACGAGGTGGAGCTGATGCAGATTGTCGACACCGTATTCACTCGCTTCGGTGTGCGCGTGGCCATTAAGATAAACAACCGAAAGATTCTTACGGGTATTGCCGAAACCATTGGCGAGGCTGACAAGATAGTGGATATTACCGTGGCTATTGATAAGCTCGACAAGATTGGCATTGACGCTGTCAACGAGGAGTTGCGCCGCGACGGCATCAACGAGGAAGCCATTGAGAAGCTGCAGCCTATCATAGCGCTTACTGGCACCAACGACGAGAAACTCGCCACTATTGCTAAGGTGCTTGCCCAGTCGGAAGTGGGAATGAAGGGTGTTGAGGAGACTCGCTTTATTCTCGACACGCTCAAGACGTGCGGGCTGCACAATCAGATTGACCTCGACCTCACGCTTGCCCGTGGACTGAATTATTACACGGGTGCCATATTCGAGGTGAAGGCTCTCGACTATGCCATTGGCTCCATAACTGGTGGCGGACGCTACGACAACCTTACCGGTATCTTCGGATTGCCCGGAATCTCGGGTGTGGGCATTTCGTTTGGTGCCGACCGTATATACGACGTGCTTGGCGGTCTAGACCTCTATCCCAAGGAGGCTGCTCAGGGTACCCGTCTGCTCTTCATCAACTTTGGTGCTGCCGAGACTGCCTACTGCCTGCCTCTGCTGCGCCGTTGCCGTGAGGCTGGCATCCGCACCGAGATATATCCTGATAGTGTGAAGATGAAGAAGCAGATGGCATATGCCAACGCCAAGCATGTGGCTTTTGTGGCGCTGGCTGGCGAACAGGAAATTGCCGAGGGCAAACTCACTCTTAAGAACATGAGCACCGGCGAGCAGACTCTCGTTACGCCCGAACAGCTCCTGGCTGCCGTAAGCAAGCCTACGGAACTTTAATATAAACGCACACAAATAATTTCGTGGATAATTCATGAGCCCACTTTAAAAAGGGACATATTTTGAATTCAGTCTGACCAGTGTGGTCATTCTGAGTGAAACATGGCAATCGACTCCTCCGGTGAATATCTTTTGAGAAATTGCATTGAAAGAGCCGAAAGCTTCTCTGATAGGCCCGAAAAGGTAGGGTGTTCAAAATCGCTTAATCCTGCGCATTTTTTAACCTATAGTATTGATGCGCTTGACCACCAAATTTGGAGAAAGGTTTTCATTCGTCCATTCCGTAATGTGACGGTGTCTTCCTTCCTCCAATCTTTGTTTAAGATTGAAATTAGCTTTGTAAGTCTGAAAAGAAAGAACTTACAACATCTGCCGAGACACCTTTTACAATAGCAATGATGGTTGCAGATGCTTTCACCTATGTTTTCGGGTAAGACAAGCCAGTCTTCTGCATGCGAGAGTTCGGACCACTCGCGATAGCCGCTGAGCACTTCCTTGTATTGCTTTTCAAACGTATCCCCGTTTATGTGATAATAGTGGTCAAGCGAACGGGAGGTCGTAGGAATCGTCTCCATAC